>Ga0256842_1001317_pt1 | contig 20145 bp, 22 predicted proteins | sample 4559240metaG_FD_185973 | JGI IMG/M metagenome (GOLD analysis project Ga0256842, IMG submission 185973) | Hydrothermal vent microbial communities from Guaymas Basin, Mexico - 4559-240 | ecosystem: Environmental > Aquatic > Marine > Hydrothermal vents | place: Mexico: Guaymas Basin | collected... | reverse complement strand
ATGAAAATCTTGAACCTGAAATATTTTTTGAACCGAAGATTGCCTTAATCGCATCAGAAAAAGGTCTCGGTATCTATAAATCTATATTGGATGACGCTCATAATTATCTAAATAAAAGAGGAGTCCTATTCTTTGAAATTGGAGATGAACAAGCTTTTGAAATTAAAAATTATGCCGAGTTGAAAGGTTTTAAAAATATCAAAGTAATAGAAGATTTGAGTGGAAAAGACAGAATTATGAGAATGGAGAATGATTAATGAAAATAGCTGTTGCGATGAGTGGAGGAGTTGATAGTTCGGTTGCTGCTTTAATTCTTAAAAATCAAGGGCACGAAGTATTTGGTTTTACAATGCACAATTTTGATGGTAATCAATTCCATTTTGATTCTAATGAGGGTCCGAATGTGGCAGTTACTGACGCAAAAATTGTCTGTGAGAAATTAGGGATTCCTCATAAAACTATATTTTTACATTCTCAATTTGAAGAAAATGTGATTAAATATTTTATTAAGGAATATCAGGATGGAAATACGCCGAATCCATGCACAATTTGTAATCCTACAATTAAATGGGGAGAATTTTTGGATGCCGTACATAAAGAATTTCCTTTTGATAAATATGCTACCGGACATTATGCCAAAATAATAGAACAAGATGGAGTTTATTCAATTTATAAAGCAACAGATGATCGAAAAGATCAAACTTATATGTTGTGGGGTTTGACTCAGGATCAAGTTCGAAAAACGCTATTTCCACTTTCAGATTATTCAAAAGATGAAATTAGGGAACTTGCTGAAGATGCGGAATTGGAAGTTGCTTCAAAAAAAGATAGTCAGGAAATTTGTTTTATCAAATCTAATTATAAAGAGTTTTTAAAAGAGAGATTGAAGATTAAACCCGGTGATATTTATCATAAAAATGGTGATAAAATTGGTACTCATAAAGGATATCTCTTTTATACAATCGGGCAAAGAAGATGGTTAAATATTCCTTGGAAAAGTCCTTTATATGTTCTGAAAATTGATGCTAAAAAAAATAAAATAATAGTTACGGATAATCCTCAGGATTTGTTACAGTCTGAATTTTATTTAAAGAATGTAAATTGGATATCCGGTTCTCCGGAAGATTTATCTCAAGCTGAAATTCAAATTAGATATAATAGCAAATCAAATAAAATCAAAAATTATGTATTTGAAAAAGATAAAATCAAAATTATTATGGAAGAAAAAATATCAGCGGTTACTGCCGGGCAATCCGGAGTTATTTATAAAGGCAATCGTTTAGTTGGCGGTGGAATAATAACAATGGAGGAGTTTTGAAAATATTAGTAACCGGTGGGGCAGGATTTATCGGGTCTCATCTTTGTGAGAGATTACTTTCTGAAGGGCATAATGTTGTGAATATTGATAATTATAATGATTATTACGATCCTCAGATTAAAAGGAAAAATGTTAGAAATTCATTGCTGAACGAAAATTATACTTTCTATGAAGCTGATATTCGCGATGCAGATTTGATGCGGGAGATTTTTGGTCATGAAGAAATTGATGCGGTTGTTCATTTGGCTGCTATGGCCGGCGTTCGTCCGTCGATTGAAAATCCTCTTTTATATACGGAAGTTAATATTGTTGGGACAGTTAATATTTTAAATGAAATTGTTCGGAATAAAATTCAAAATTTTGTCTTTGCTTCCTCTTCTTCAGTTTATGGAAATAGCAAAAAAGATGTTTTTTCGGAAGATGATAATGTAGATTTTCCCATTTCGCCGTATGCCGCTTCCAAAAAATCTATTGAATTAATTGCTCATACTTATCATCATTTATATGATATTTCAACGGTTGGGCTGCGGTTTTTCACCGTTTACGGTCCACGCCAACGCCCGGATTTGGCAATTCATAAATTTGCTAAAAAAATTATAAAAGGCGAAAAGATTTCTCTTTATGGAGATGGGTCAACTATGCGAGATTATACCTTTATTGATGATATTATTAACGGAGTTGTGAAAGCTATAAACTATTCTGTAGAAAACTCTTGTTATGAAATATTTAATTTGGGTGAATCAAGAACTATTTCTTTGTTAGAAATGGTTGATGTGATTGAAAAGAAAATTGGGAAAAAGGCGATCAGAGAATTTTTGCCGATGCAACCCGGAGATGTGGATAAAACTTCAGCTGATATTTCCAAAAGTAAAAAAATGCTGGGATATAATCCTCAAACTGATTTTGAAGAAGGTATTTCTAAATTTATAGATTGGTTGGAAGAGGACGATGAGTTTGACGTTTTTAAATAACAAAATTTTTGTAATTAAAATAAAAATGTTTAGATTAAATAGCATCATAAAAAATTCTGAAAGAAGGAGTTAAAATGAAAATATATGTAATTGGAGCAGGGAATTGGGGAACAACTTTAGCCCAACTTTTTTCCCACAAAAATAAAGTTCATCTTTGGACAATTGACAAAGCTGAAGCTGACTTGATTAATGAAAAACATGAGAATATCCATTTTTTGCCCGGAATAAAATTATCTGAAAATATAATTGTTGAAGAAAAATATAGTAGTAAACCGGAGAAAGATGATGTAATTATCCTTGCGGTTCCTTCTAGAAAAATGGATGACTTATCCAAAGAATTAGCTCAAAACGGAATTGACAATAATATTATTGTAAATGTTTCAAAAGGTGTCAGACACACGACTTTGGAAACAATTAGCGAAATAATTAAGAGTAATCTTCCAAATGTGAGATTTTGTAATTTAACAGGACCAACAATTTCCAGAGAATTGGCGGAAGGTTTACCGGCAAAAGCAATTTTAGCTTCGGACGATATAAGTTTGTTGTTCTATTTGCAGGATGTTTTAGAAAATCCGCTTTTAAAATTTGATTTCAGTCGAGATGTGGAAGGAGTGGAATTGTGCGCTTCTTTGAAGGGATTAATCGCTATTGCCGTTGGAATTGCTGATGGCTTTGGATATAAAACAAATGTTTTCGGTTTAATAATTACTTACGGACTTCAGGAATTTACCAAGGTTATGACTTTTCTGGGAGTTCCCACAAAAACGGTTTATAGTATTGCCGGAATGGGTGATTTAATTACAACCTCACTTTCAGAAAACAGCAGAAATAGGGCTTTTGGAAAATTATTAGCTCAAGGATATTCGAGAGATGAAGCTCTCCAAAAAGTAGGAATGGTGGTTGAAGGTGTTTCAATGGCTAAAACTGTGCAAAAATTAGCTAAATTTAATTTGTCAATTCCGCTAATTTCTTCAATTGCAAGAATTATTTTTGATGATGTGCCGGATGTTAAAAAGGAATTATTGGATACCATAAATAATATTTCAGGAGAATAATACATGAAAAGTATTGTTTTTGTAATACCTTTAATTAGTGCGTTTATCGGATATATTACAAATTATATTGCGATTATAATGCTGTTTAGACCTTATGAAGAAATTAAAATATTTGGAATTAAAATATTTGGAAAAGGCGTAATTCCAAGAAACCATAAAAAATTAGCTGTATCAATTGGTCGAACGGTTTCCGAGGAATTATTATCATCGGAAGATATCTTAAGAAAGTTAAATTCAGAGAAAATAAATTCTCTTTTGAAGGAAACTATTAGCCAAAAATTGGTGGAATTAACAACAAAAGATTATAAATCTTTAGAAGATATTTTACCGCACGAACTTCATTATTTGAAAGTAGATTTGAAAAAAAAAGGTTCGGAATTTATTTTAGAACACTTCCTAAATTTTTTACAAGAAAATAAAGATAAAAACGCTGCCTTAATTTCATCATTAATAGAAAATCTTTCTTCAAACTCTTTTGAAAAAATCTTAACAAAAAGAGAAATTACTTCTTTAGAAAATAAATTAAAAAGTGTAATTGAAGATAAGATAGACGCATTTCTTTCTGCAGAAAATATGATTCCAAAGATATTGAAATTTTTACATAACTTATCTGAATCAGAAAAAAATGTGGGAGAATTAATCCCTGAAAAATTAGATACGGAAATACGAAAAAACATTCCGGTTATCACGACCGAAGTAGTTAAACAATTAAAGATTTTGCTAAATAAAGAAGATACTAAGGAAGAAATTAAAGCCAGATTATCAGAATTCACTTCTTCATTATTAGAAAATGCAAATCTGGGAATGTTGTCGATGTTTCTCACAACTGATTTTATTCAGGATAAAATTAATCTTTTAGTGAATAAAGGCGTGCCTTATTTGGAAGAAAATCTAGAATCTGAAGAATATCGAGAGAAAATATCTAAATTTATCATTTCAATTTATGAAGATTATTCCAATAAAAAAATTGTCGATTTGTTTGAAGGATATTTAAGTATTGATGAATCACACTCTTTGGAAAATCTATCCGATATTTTATTTGAAGGGTTATTTAATTACGATAATAGATTTAGAATTAAATCAGGTGTTTTAAAGTATTTAGATGAAAATTTTGGTGATTTGCTAAAATCTATTGCTGATTATTTAACTTCAAAAAGTGATAATCTTGGAGAAGTTATTAATTCTAAAATTGTAGAATATTGTGAATCAAACCCAAAGGTTCTAAAAGAATATTCAGAAAAAATTGTTGATTTTATTTTGAAACTACCTTTGCCAAAATTATCATTACTTCTCACATCTAATGATATTGAGGCATTATCCCATTATGTTCTAAAGATTATTCGTAATCAAATGGAAATCTATTTACCACAAATATTTGCAACTTTGGACATTAATGGAATTGTTACGGAAAAAGTATTAGGATTTCCTCTCCCAAAATTGGAGAAAATTATCAGAAATGTTGCAGAGAAAGAATTAAAATATATTACTATTTTCGGTGCCATATTGGGATTTCTCATTGGTTTGATTCAAATTATTTTTATATATATGTAATTTATTATTGTCAAAAATGAGAACATTTGTAAAAGAGAAAAAAAGAGAAAAAAGGAGAAAAGATGGATAAAGAAAAAGTGATAGCAGAAATAGATATAAACTATGATAGTTTATTAAAACAAGGTTTGGTTGTAATTGACTTGCGATATCGTGAATATAGCTGTACCAAAAATTCTTATAAATTTGTTGTTGGAAGAATTGAAAACAATGAAGGCGATGTCTATATTAATATGATAAAAGAACTTACCGGAGTTGTGGTTGAGAATACGAAAGTTTATGATGTTTGGAGTAAAATTTTATTACATAAATACGAAATGAGTGCAACTCTTAATCGTGATATCAGCATTAAAGTAGCTGCCTTAGATTATCTTGAAACAAAAGGGATTTAGGTTAAAACTATGAAAAATATCACTCTATTAATAATTAAACCTAATGCAGTAAAAAAACACGTAATTGGAGATATTATCCAAAAACTCGAAAATGACAAATTCGAAGTATTAGCTATTAAATCTTTTGTAATGACAGAAGCAATTGCCGATAAATTTTATGAAATGCACAAAGGGAAATCATTTTTCCCAAAATTAGTGGATTTTATGACAAATGGATTAAGTATTGCAATAATTTTAAAGAAATCTAATGCTGTTCTTGATCTTAGAAATTTTATCGGTTCTACAGATCCGCAATCAGCTTCAAAAGGCTCTATCCGAGCTTTATATGGAGATGATATTACCAGAAACGCAGTACATGCTTCCGATTCAGATGAAAATGTTTTGCGTGAAATTCCGATTCTGTTTTCTGACGAAGAATTGGGAAATAATAAAATAAAACTATAGTATTGGAGTTATAATGTTAAAAGGCTATCAAAAAATGTTTATTCGTAAAATTGCAAATGATTTTAATCCGGCTGTAATTGTTGGTCAACACGGATTAACAGATTCGCTGTTAAAAGCAATTGACGAAGCATTGTTTGTGAATGAAGTTATCAAAATAAAATTTTCCGACTTTAAAGAAAAAGCTATGAAGAAAGAAATTGTGGAAAAAATTACGGAAACGTTAAAATGTGAAAATGCCGGAATTATTGGGCACACCGCATTATTATATAAACAAAGGGAAGAAAATCCAAAAATAGTTCTCCCTCAAAAATAAAAATCCGAAAGTATTTGAAACTTTTATTGCTAAACTTATTGTAGAGACGTAACTTGCGTCTCTACTGATGTTTTAGGTATTGTTACCGAAAGTGTGATTTGCTTTACAAAAATGAAGAATTCCCTACTTTCCATTAGATGAATAAAGAACAAGATATAACAATTTTTTGAAATAATATACAGTCTGCATTACGACAGCTATTCAGTAAATTTGACCTATTTTTTATCCCATAAATTGATTAGATTTTCTTTTTGATCTAAAATTTCCTGTAAAATTTCCATATCAATAGTTTGCCTGCTATCCACAATTGATTCGATTGGATTGTAATGTGCTTCGATAATTAAGCCGTCTGCACCTGCAGCCATTGATGCAAAACAAATAGATTTTACCATTTCACTTCTTCCTGTACTGTGAGAAGGATCAATTATTATTGGTAAATTACTTAGAATTTTTACTGCCGGAATCATGGAAATATCAAGAGTGTTTCTTGTGTATCTCTCAAAGGTTCTGATCCCTCTTTCACAAAGAATAATGTTAGAATTTCCGGATTCCGCAAGATATTCTGCTGCAAGCAACCATTCTTCCAAAGTCGCTGAAAATCCACGTTTTAAGATAACCGGATTATTAATTTTTCCAATTTTTTTAAGAAGAGGATATGCGTACATATTTCTGGTTCCAACCACAACAATATCAATATATTTTGAAACAATCTCTACATCTTCCGTAGAGACAATCTCGGAAACTGAAAGCATTCCTGTTTCATCGCAAACTCGTTTGATTATTTTAAGACCTTCTTCTCCAAGTCCTTGAAAACTATATGGTGATGTTCGTAATTTATAAGCACCGGCTCGCAAAAGTCTGATTCCCTTTTTTTTTAAAGAAATTGCTATTTCTTTCAATTCTTCATAAGATTTTACAGTGCAAGGACCGGCAATTACATTAAAGGTATCTTTTCCGATTTCGACGCCTTTATATTTTATAATCTTAGGAGGAAGTTCGGATGCTACCCGTTTATATTCTTTTTTTATTGGAATTACTTTTTCCACTCCATCCATATTTTTTAAATCATTTTCCCAAATGGAAAGGTCTTGTTCCAAAAGTCCGATAACGTCAAAACCGTTATTTTTCCAATAAGAAGGAGATGAATCAAAAGATCGAATAAAACTTTCTATTTTATCTTTTTGGGACGCAGTAATTTCTTTTTTTAGTACAATTATCATAATTAATCTCTCAAATATTTTTGTATTTCTTTTGTTGAATTATTAAGTAAACCATATTGGATTCCGAGATCACTGACATAAAATTCTTCAATCTTCAAAGCCTTCATTATTTCTAATAAAACCATAATTCCGCTGAGAATAATATCTTTTCTTTCAGGTTCAAAACTCAAGATAGAAACCAATTCTTTTTTTGATGAATTTTTTAATCTCTCAAAAGTGTTTTTTATGTCTTTTTTGTAAATCAAAAACCCGTTTATCTTAGATTTATCATATTTCTTCATATTTTGAATAATTGCTGCAACCGATGCGGTTGTTCCGCCAATACCGACAATTTTGAAATTCTTTTCAGGATGGAAATTAAGATTTTTTAAAAGATTAGAAGTGTGTTGCTGCTTTTTTTCCAGAGAATTGCCGAAAGTATTTTCCAATCTTCTCAAACCCAATTTTAAGCTTTGGTAATCTGTGATTTTATTATTCTTAATTAAGGTAAATTCAGTGCTTCCGCCCCCGACATCAAAAGTAATTATATTTTTAAAATCAGGATATTGATTTAGTACTGAAAGTCCGTTTAATTCCGCTTCGGTTTTTTCTGAAACAATATTGAATTTTATGGCGAATTTTTCTTTTAACCAATCTTTTATGAGATAAATATTCTTCGCTTCTCGTGAACAACTTGTTCCGAGAATGATAATATTTTTTGAAAATGATGATGAAAAATTGATGTATTTTTCCAAAAGAAATTTTGTTTTTACGATTCTTTCTTGAGCCAACATTCCGTTCTTCATTCCTTTTCCTAATGATGGAACAGTTGAAGTTCGATAAATTGTTTTTATTTCATTATCTTTTTTTATAGCCCATAAGATTAGAAGGTTGTTCGTGCCTAAATCCATTATCACGAATTTTTCTTTTTCTTTTGAATAAATATTTTGAAGAATATCAGACGCTGTTTTATCAACCGTATTTTCTTGAGGTTGACGCGTAAATTTCTTCCTAATAAAAAAATCTTTCCAATTGAATTTAGAAATTTCGGCAGGTTTCAAAAGTAAAAAATTTGGGTATTTTTTCATCTCATTAATAAGAATCTTATCTTCAGGAAATCCGGAACGGTCGGTAGCAATTACAAATCCTCCGCCTTGAATTGATTCCGCTAAAGAACTATATCCTGTTTTAGTAATGATATAATCGGCATGAAAAAGTAAAGAGGCAAAGTCAAAATCATCCGGAATTATTCGGTAGTTTGAAAAAGAAAAATGCGTTTCTTTACTAAGAATAATTATCTTGTCTGATTGAGCAAGTTCTTCCATTTTAAGAGGATTCTCGCGATTTCCACCAAAAGTAACAACAACAATTTTTTTGTTTTCGGGAATCTTAAAATATTCTAAAATATCTTCTTTTGACTTTTTAGGTTTTCTACAAATTAATCCCGAATCGTAAAGCGGTTTGAAAACATCCATACTTTCCAAATCAGAGAATGGTAATTTAATCCCAAAATTTGCTTTTTGATAAGATTTTTTAATAGATTCCAAAATGGATTCTGTCACTGAATTTTTGCTAAACATATTTTTGTAGATGTAATGCCAGTCAAAATTAGAAATTCCTAATGATGGGATTTTCAGCTTTTCCGCAATGTCAAAAGCAAAAAACGGGATATCGGCAATTATAAAAGATATCCCTTTATCTTGAAAAAAATCAACTTCACTTTGAATAATACGAGTTTTATTTTTCATTAAATTTTTGAGAGAAGATAAAGTTTTCTCTTTATTCGGGAAAATCCAAGTATCTTGTTTTATCCCAAAATCGATTGCAGATTTTCTGAAAATCAGATTAGGATTTTTTACGAAAAGAAATTCAGGACGATCTGTAACGACATAACAGGTTATTCCGAATTCTAAAAAATATTCAATTAAACTGTCGGCTCTGGTTGCGTGTCCAAAACCGTGATTCGAAATATAAAAAGCGATTTTCATTTATATCCCAACAAGAATTACAGGTTCTCCACCTTCCCAAGGTTTGTTCATAAAAGGTTCTAAGATAATTCTTTTTTTATTAAGAATATTTTCAGGAATTCTTTCTTGGTATTTGTTAACTACTAAATATTTTTCAAATTTTAGATTTCGTTTTTCGGCAACTTCTTCACAAATTTTGATGCCACTCTCGACAATTTCCCGGTCGGTAAATTCCATTAAATTTGTGTTGGAAATAAGTTCATTGATTTTTAATTTTGAGGTAAATTCCAACATCTCAATCATTTCTTCAATTTCAGGTTGATTTTGAGTAGCAGGTCTTTTGGTATTAACAACCATAATCATTTCATAATCACGTTGTTGAATTTCTTTATGATAGCGAGCAATTGTTCTACAACCGGCAGGATCACCACCTACATCAAGAATTGTAACGAAATTTGTGTTTTCAATATATCCTTTTACTTTTGGGGATAACATCGGCAAATCGGCGTGAGAATATTGACCTTCAGGAGCAATGACAACAATGCCTTTTTTCTCAAAACCATCTCGAACATCTCTACTTCTGAAGTATGGGTTGACCACATCCAAATCACAAAGAGCAACATTTTCAAATTCATTTTTTAATTTTAAGGCTAAGTTTACGGAATATTCGGTTTTGCCACTTCCGTAAGCTCCAATAACTATATATAATTTATTCATTTAATTTTCCTCCATCGTTTTTAGGACAATGTAACGATATTTTAGATTTAATCTAATTTTTTATTTGAGGAAATTAAGTCAAAATAAAATAAAGAAAATAAAGAAAGAAATTTATCCGTGTGTTTTAGAAATGTTAAAATAAAAACGAGTTCATTGTTTCATATTTTTAATTTTGAGTAAATAAATTATGATTTTGTTAGTTCTCGTACTAACACTCAGCTTCAGTTCAATGTTAAGTGCGGATAATTTTGGAAAACAAAATTATGCAGGAGCAAATCCATTTGGTTTGTTAATTCATTATTATTCCGGAGATTTCGGGCGGATAGAACAATCTGCCAGATTGTTAAATTTCAACTTTACAAGTTGTTCTACGAAATTTATTAAGTTAAAATAATTAAAAAAGCGAGCAATTAAGCCCGCTAAAAAGGTTATTTGAATTTTACAATTATTTCTTTATTGGTATCTACCTTAACATTTTTAATTGTTTTCATCAATTTTATCATTTCTTCTTTATCGCTTCCTTTCAAATTATTCAGTTTGGAAATATCATTAGGATTTTTCATTAAGTTTTCAAAATCTAACGATAATAGGGTTATTTTATTTCCCTCTTTGAAGTTTGCGTTGGTTTTTACGATTTTTCCATCAAAAACTATATCATATTTTATTTTAAATCCTTTAAACATTTGAGTCATAAAATTACCCATTCCCTGCATCATCGGATTATTCATATCAGCCTGATTTTTATGAGAATTACTATTAGAGTGAGAATCATTATCGGTATTTTCTTCATTGTCCCATTCTATTTTCAATTGGGAAGGATGACCCTTTTTAAATGAAAACATCTTTGTTTTTTTTACAGGCTCGGTTTTATTCTCAGTACTGCCATCAGATTCTTCATCATCGGAAAAATTTGAAAACATATTGCTGCTCAATTTATTGATGTCTTTGAAGGAATACAACATTTCGAACCCTTCCATATCTTTAGTTTTGATAGGTTTTGATGAAATGTAGGTAACGCCTTCACCAAATTCTTCACCTCTTTTCTTCATTTCATTTTCACTGAACATCCCTGAATCATCGTCGGTTTCTTCATCATTATTATCAATGTTGTCTTGTATCATGTTACCCATATTTTGAGCTGTTTGTTTCATATAATTTGATACCAACATTCTTACTTTGATTGTTCCACTGCCGTTTTTCTTAACGTTAATTGTTTCATGAATATTAATGCAACCCATGAATGTTAAGGTTAATAATAGAAACATAATTTTGATTAATTTCATCTGAATCTCCTTTTTTTTGGTTTTCATCATAAAATAAATAACTTTGTAAAATCAAAAATTACAATTATTATTTATGGCGAATACTAATTTAAAAACAATATGCTGTTACTATAAATTTGTGTCTATAAAAATTAAGAAATTGCTTAACAAAATTTAAACAAAGATATTAATTGGTATAAAATTCGGAGGTAAGAAATGAAAAATATTAGAGAACCTTTAGTTGCCGGTACATTTTATCCTGACAATGAAAATGAACTTTTGATAATGCTTGAAAATCAATCTTTAAAAGTAACTAATAGTTTTGTAAATCCAAATATTTTAGGGATAATTTCTCCGCACGCCGGATATGTTTTTTCTTTGAAAACTGCGATGGAGGGATTTGCAACCTTGAAAAATAAAAAATTTAAGCACGTAATAATTATTGCTCCAAGTCATCATTATAATAATTTTAAATTTTCAGTAGGTAATTTCGATTTTTATAAAACTCCGCTTGGTCTTGTCAAAGTGAATTCGGAATTTGTTTCATCTTTGCTGGAATTTCCCGGAATAATTTTTTATCCAAATGCTCATCTTAGTGAACACTCAATCGAAGTGCAATTGCCGATTCTTCAGTATTATTTTCCCGAAGTTGATATAATCCCAATTATTCTCGGGGAGCAAACATTGCGAAATAGTAAAGAACTGTCCGAGATTTTAGAAAAGGTTTTTAAAGATGTTTGGGATGAGACGGTTATTGTTGTCAGCTCCGATTTATCTCATTATCACGATTTTGAAAAGGCAAAAAAGATGGATAATTTATTGATGGGATATGTCAGTAATTTGGACGCAAAAAATCTCAATGAATCTGTTTTGGATAATAAAACAGAGGCTTGTGGGATTGGCGGAATTTTTACCTTGCTCGAGTTAGCGGGAAAAATAAATTATGACAAAATTCTGCATCTTCGATATTCAAATTCCGGAGAAACGTATGGTGATTTTAATAAAGTTGTCGGGTATTTAAGTTCGGTTATTTATAAGTGAGGAGAAAATGTTATCAAATGAGATTAAAGAATATTTACTTAGATTGGCACGAACAGCGATTGAATCGAAATTAATAGGTGAAAGTTTAGTCATCCCAAAAGCAGATTTTCCTCTTTTGGATAAAAAACAAGGAGCTTTTGTTACTTTGATTAAAGATGGAAATTTGCGTGGATGTATTGGATATATTTTAGCATATAAACCTCTTTATAACACAATTATTGATGTTGCGAAAGCTGCCGCCTTTGAAGATCCCAGATTTCCCAAATTGGAAATTGATGAATTAATTGCCTGCGAAATTGAAATTTCTATTATTTCTGAAATGATTCCAATTGCTGATATTGATGAAATCAAAGTTGGACGGGACGGATTATTGCTGAAAAATGGATTCTATTCCGGATTATTATTACCTCAAGTTGCGGTCGAATGGAATTGGAATAAATTAGAATTTTTGGAACAAACTGCGAGAAAAGCCGGACTTAATAGAAATGCTTGGAAAGATAAAGAAAGTCAATTATATAGATTTACGGCGGAAGTTTTTAGAGAGAATGAATATTAACGTCTTTTTTTATGGGAGATATTTTTTTTCTTATTAAGCTTAGGATTTTTATCTTTATTGTACGGTAAAATTTTTGAAGCCATGCCTACTTTATGAATCATTTTTAGAGCTTCCATAATATATTTTTTATTTTCAGGTTTGTACCACTGAATCAATGCTTTCATAAGATGAATTTCTCGCCCTTTTGGGATATGTATTTTTTCGCCGGTAAAGAAATTTAGACCACTATAGTACATACAGGTGCTTAAGGTCATTGGAGTAGGCGTGAATTCTTGAATTTGAGTTAATTTGATATTTTTTTGCTTCAGTTTAATTGCCAATTCCAAAGTATCTTCTAAAGTCTCTCCGGGGTGTCCTACGATTATATATGGAACGATAAATTGTTTTTTGTCATACATTTTAGAAAACTTAAAATATTTTTTTTCAAAATCTTCATATAAAGAAAAATTCGGTTTGTTCATTAATTTAAGAATGTGGGTTACCGAATGTTCCGGCGCCAATTTTAATAATCCGCTAATGTGATTTTTTGTAATAGTTTTGATGTATTTGTCATCCAAAAGTGCAATGTCAAATCTAATCCCTGATGAAACAAAAAGATGCTTAATTTTATCTATTGCAGATAATTTTTTTAATAACTCTTTGTTTTTTGCCAACGAAGTTTCTAAGTGTGGACAAATTGTTGGGAAAAGACAAGATTGTCGATTACAAGTGTCGCTAATTCCCAATTTGCAAAAAAGTCCATACATATTGGCTGAAGGTCCGCCAACATCAGTGATCGTACCGTGGAAATAATCTTCATTTGTAATTGATTCCAGTTCTTTACGAATAGAATTTATTGAGCGAGATTGGATAGTTTTTCCTTGATGATAACCAATTGTGCAAAAACTGCATCCTCCAAAACAACCGCGATGAGATGTTACTGATAGACGGATTTGTTCAAAAGCAGGTATCTTTTGTTTGTTATATTTCGGGTGAGGTTTTCGTTCAAAAGGCAATGAATAAATAGCATCCATTTCTTCAGTAGATAGTGATTTTGAAGGGATATTATGTTTTAAAAATCTTCCTAAACATTTTTGATAAATAATCTTGTTTTGAAAATTCTTATCAAATAAGACATTAAATTTATGAAAAGTTTCTTTTGAAATCTGCTTTGTATATTCAGGAAGAATCATTCCTTCTTTGTCAGGCTTTTTAACCGGTACGACTGTTCCGGGGACATCTATAATTTCTTTAATGGTTTTACCCGCTGAAATTAAATTGGCAATTTCTAGAATTGCTCTTTCACCCATTCCATAAACAATTGCATCCGCTTTTGAATCAAAAAGAATAGAATTTCTTAAATTATCCGACCAAAAATCATAATGAGGAATTCTTCTTAAACTTGCTTCAATTCCACCTAAAATTATTGGAATATCTTTAAATAGTGTTTTGATTTTTTGAGTATATTTTATTACGGCTCTGTTTGGACGAAGACCGACTTTTCCATCGGGAGAATAAGCATCTGAGGAGCGAAGTTTTTTTTGAGCAGTATAGTGGTTTACCATAGAATCCATATTTCCGGAACTAATTCCAAAAAATAGATTTGGTTTTCCAAGAGCTATAAAGTCGCTATCAGAATTAATATCAGGTTGTGATATGATACCGACTTTATAGCCATATTTTTCTAAAAATCTCCCAATAATTGCAATACCAAAACTCGGGTGATCTACATACGCTTCACCGGAAATTAAAATAATATCTAAAGAAGGTATAGACCTTGATTGCAGGTCTTGTTTATTTACCGGTAAAAACATTAATTAATAATTTTCTGGTTCTAATCTAACAACGTTAATTGCTTGAGTACCTCTGTCTGTCTCGATAATGTCAAATTCAACAGGTTCGTCCTGAGTAAGAGTTTTTAATTCTGTTTGTGATTTAGTTACGATTGATTTCCAATGTACGAAATATTCCTTGTCGTCTAATACGATAAATCCATATCCTTTATTAGGATTGAACCATTTTACTTTTCCTTGCATTTTTCCACCTTTTTATAAATTAATTTTAGGACCAAATTATAAATTTTGTTTAATTATTTCCAAATAAAAATAAAATCTTTTAATGTCAATCTAAATAATTATTGTTTGGGAACCTTGAAATATTTCAAAATATAGCCAACGTATCTTTTCAATTCTGACTTTTTGACTAAAATTTCTTATAACTTTTCCAATTATTTGAAAAGTTTAAAGATTGTCGGCTTCAGATAGGAAGTTTAAGATGCGTCCATTCTTCTGACTGCTTGATTTTTAGTACTATTATCACAATTGAATTTTTATCATTTTTTATTGTTCCCATTATTTCTATGGCGATATTAATTTCTTTCCCATTATAGATTATTATCGACATTTTAACCTACCGAAAATTGAATTCAAAAAAGAAGTGGAAAACAAAATAAAAATTAAAATCTAAAAAAAAATAAAAAAATATTTTTTGTTGACAGAAATTTGATTATTATATAATTATCACTCAAAAGTAAAGACTGCTAAAAAAAGAAAATTAAAAAAGGAGGTCGACTGAGATGGCTAAACAGATGAAATTCAGTCACGATTCAAGAACCGCTTTAAAATGCGGAGTGGACAAATTAGCTAATGCTGTAAAGGTTACTCTGGGTCCTCGCGGACGCAATGTTGTGTTAGATAAAAAATTCGGATCACCAATTATTACCAATGATGGTGTTACTATTGCTAAAGAAATTGATTTAGAAGATGAATTTGAAAATATGGGTGCTCAACTTTGTAAAGAAGTTGCTGAAAAAACTCACGATGTCGCTGGGGACGGTACAACAACTGCAACAATCTTGGCGCAAGCAATTATTGAAGAGGGTTTAAAACATGTTACAGCCGGCGTTAATCCAATGTATCTCAAACGCGGTTTGGAAAAATCTTTAAAGATTATAGTTGAAAAAATTCATGAATTAAGTGATGATGTAAAAACTAACGAAGATATTGCTCAAGTTGCCACTATCTCTGCAAATAACGATCCTGAAATTGGAAAATTAATTGCTGATGCAATGGCTTCTGTTGGAAATGAAGGTATTATTAATGTTGAAGAAGCTCGTTCAATTGAAACATATCTTGAAAAAGTTGAAGGTATGCAATTTGACCGCGGTTATCTTTCTCCATATTTTGTAACCGATACCGATAAAATGATTGCCGAACTTGAAGATCCTTACATTCTTCTTTTTGATAAAAAAATTAGTGTTATGAAAGACATTCTTCCTATTCTTCAGGAAGTTGCCAAAGAAGGTAAACCATTATTAATTATCTCTGAAGATTTGGAAGGCGAAGCTCTTGCAACTCTGGTTATCAATAAATTAAGAGGTTCTTTAAATATCGTTGCTGTCAAAGCTCCCGGTTTTGGAGATAGAAGAAAAGCTATGCTTGAAGATATTGCAATTCTTACCGGCGCTACTCTTATTTCTGAAGAAATGGGACGCAAATTGGAAAGTGCTACTCTTGAAGATCTTGGACGTGCAAAAAAAGTTCTTGTTGATAAAGAAAATACCACTATTCGAGAAGGATATGGCTCTGATGAAGATGTTAAAGGCAGAGTTTCTCAATTGAAAAAACAAATCGAAGAAACTACTTCGGATTATGATAAAGAAAAACTTCAAGAAAGATTAGCAAAATTAAGTAGCGGGGTTGCAGTTATCAAAATTGGTGCTGCTACAGAAACTGAATTGAAAGAGAAAAAAGCTCGTGTTGATGATGCTCTTCACGCTACTAGGGCTGCTGTTGAAGAAGGTACCGTTACCGGTGGTGGAGTTACTTTGATTCAAGCTGTAAAAGCTTTGGAAAATGTTGAGTTTAATACTCATGAAGAAAAAGTTGCCGCTGCACTTTTGACAAAAGCATTAACAATTCCTGCTTATCAATTGGCAAGCAATGCCGGTGAAGAAGGAGCTGTTGTTGTTGAAAAGTTAAAAGAATCAACAGATCCTCATTGGGGATATAATGCTGCCACAAATAAATTCGAAGATTTATATAAAAACGGTGTTGTTGATCCTGCGAAAGTTGTTCGTGGTGCTGTTCAAAATGCTGTAAGTATTTCCGGATTATTCTTAACAACAGAATGTATTATTACTGATGTTCCGGAAAAAGAAGCTCCGGCTCCTGCTATGCCTGCTGCTCCTGGAATGGGTGGTATGGGTGGAATGTACTAAACGATTTCAAAATAATTAAATAAAAAAAAGCTCTTCCGATTGGAGGAGCTTTTTCTTTGTCTAAGATCTATTTTACAACTATTTTTAAAATATAGGCTGTCTTGCCCGGAACAGGATTGTCGCGTCTGTCTCTTTGAAGATGTTCAATTGTATGACAAACATCGAGTCCACTGACAACTCTGCCAAATCCGGTGTGATGACCATCTAACCACGGTGTTCCGCGTTTTGCTGTGATGATGAAAAATTGAGATCCGTTTGTGTTGGGACCGGCATTTGCCATTGCGATAACTCCATAATCCAAATGAATTGAAGGAAGCTCGTTGTTAAACTTACTGCCCTTTTTCTCATCTAAAGCTTCAACAGTAATATTTTGATAAGGATGATTCTTCGGAAATTGTCTGGTTAACATAGAATGTTTTACCAATAAAGTATCTAATCCGAGAGCTTTTGCACTGATTTCATCATCAAATTTATATCCTGGTCCGCCCATTCCATCATCTGCTCGGTTAGCATTTTTTGTGTTAGGATCTCCGGCTTGAATCATAAAGTTTGGAATAACTCTATGAAAATAGGTGCTATCATAAAATCCCTCTTTTGCCAATCTTATAAAATTTTTCACCGTTTTTGGAGCAACATCCGGATATAATTCTAATCCGATATCTCCGTAAGTTGTTTTGATCGTTACATTAACTTTTTTATTGTTTGCAAAAAGTGTTACGGATGCAACAATCATCAAGATTAATAAAAGTTTTTTCATGTTTTTCCTCCTATTTTATTATTATTTTTTCGATAATTGCTTTGGAATTCTCAACCGGTTTGTCATTTTGATCTTTTGGCAAATTTTCAATTTTTTGAGCTATTTCCATACCTTTGACTACTTTGCCAAATACGGTATGTTTGCCGTTTAACCAATCACAACCATCTTTTTTAGTTACAATAAAAAATTGAGATCCGTTTGTGTTTGGACCTGCATTAGCCATGCAAAGTGTTCCGAAATCTACCGAAGCTTTTAATTTTCCTTTTTTAGTAAATTTCTTCTGTCCGGTTTTCTCTAAATAATATTCAATTGGATGTGCTTTTAATGGTTCAACTGATTGTAATTTTACGCATTTGTCTGCAATTTCTAAGATCTCTTTATCCGGATCTGGAGTTGATCCCAAATAGGGTGCGATAACTTGATTGAAGAAATCTAGTCCTACTTTGTCGTCGGTAATTTTTCCTGAGATTGATTCGCCTTCCTCATAGCATTCGTCTTCAAAACTATATCCCGGACCACCTGTGCCGGTACCTTCCGGGCATCCGCCTTGAATCATAAAATCTTTTATAACTCTGTGGAAAATTAAACCATCATAAAATGGCTTTTTTACTTTTGAATTGGTACTTTTGTCAAACCACTCTTTTGAGCCTTTTGCCAGTTCGAGAAAATTCTCTACCGTTTTGGGTGCGATATCATTGAAAAGTTCTATTTCGATATCTCCGTAATTTGTTTTCATTGTGATGAATTTATTCATTAAATCCTCCTGTATTTTTCCAATATTTTAGTTCTGGTTTTCCGTTGATAATTGTTACGTAAGAATTATGATTTATCCAATCTCCGGAATTTATATAAAATTTATCGTTAAAATTTTTTATGATGGGTGAATGGGAATGCCCCATAATAATTATATCGTATTTTGTGAGATTTTGTTTCGCAAAATTAATTAAACCGCTTTCTTTTCTTTTTATTGTAGATGAGGAATCTCGGCGTTTTCTGCTTGATCTCGATAAGAGATTTCCGAAAGATAAAGCTAAATCAGGATGAATTGCTTTAAATATAGTTTTAACAAAATTATTTCGTATTATTGTCCTAAATAATTTATACCGAAAATCGTTTGATGTATATTTATCACCATGAGTAACGAAAATTTTTTTTTGGTCGATTTTTTCAAAAAAGAAATCATCATAAATTTCAAAATTAAGATAATTGCTGAGGAAGTTATTGAACCAAAAATCATGATTTCCGGCAATAAATATTAGACGGATTCCTGCTTCATTTAAATCTGCTAATTTTTTTAAGATAGGAAAATAACCTTTTATGATGACTTTTTCCCAGGCTACCCATAAATCAAAAATATCACCGTTGAGAATTAAAATATCGGTATTTTTTTTTAAAGATTCAAGAAAATTGATTACTTGTTTGCGACGCGATTTGTCTTCGGTAGTTTCTTTAAATTTAAGATGAAGATCGGAGATTAGAGTAATTCTCATTATTGACTCATTATATAGTATAAAATGTTGAGCCCCATTTTTAAGGCAATTGTGCGGATTTTTTTGGGGTCATGATGAACATTTGCGGAAGCCCAACCGTCAGATATATTTGACTCATAAGTATATAAAATCATCATTCTGTGGTTTTTATCGAAAATAGCAAAAGCTTGAGGACGCTTTCCGTTATGTTTATGAATTTTTGGAAGTCCGTTTTCGAATTGGAAATAGCTATGAAAAATTGGATGTGATTTTGGTAATTCTTGCAAACTGTATTCAGGGAAAAGTTTTTTTATCTCTCTTCTAAATGATTTGTCCATTCCAAAATCATCATCTGCATAAATAAATCCGCCGTTGAGAAGGTACTCTCGAAGATTTTTAATGTCTGATTTGGAAAAATTAATATTACCGTGACCAGTCATATATAGAAAAGGTTGTTCAAATAATTTTGAATCACTAATGCTTATTGCCTTTTGAGAAGCTTCAAAAGTTTTACTTTGAAGGGTGCTGTCAATAAATGTTGCTAAGTTAGGTAATACGTCAGGATCATTATACCAATCCCCCCCTCCATCATAATGAAGACGAGTCATAGTGTAGCCGGAAAGCTCAGAATTAATAAGGTTTATTGAAAAAACCATTACTATATATATAATTATTTTGAGATTAAATTTCATGACGCTAAAATTATTTGGTTATCATAGTTGTAAAGATTTTTAATTATTACATATTTTTTTCAAACATGCTAAATCCTGAGCAAAAATTTTCAGTTTTGATGAAAATAAAAAATCTCTAGAAAAAAGATTGAGAATTTTTTCTAATTGTGTAATGGTAATTTACGGTTTAAAATGTCTCAAAAAAGAGTGCATGGCAAAAAAATAGGTTGACTCAAAAAGGGGTGTCATTAGCTTTAGCTCTGTTGC
>Ga0256842_1001316_pt1 | contig 20147 bp, 16 predicted proteins | sample 4559240metaG_FD_185973 | JGI IMG/M metagenome (GOLD analysis project Ga0256842, IMG submission 185973) | Hydrothermal vent microbial communities from Guaymas Basin, Mexico - 4559-240 | ecosystem: Environmental > Aquatic > Marine > Hydrothermal vents | place: Mexico: Guaymas Basin | collected... | reverse complement strand
CGGAACCTGGCGGGCCTGATGGCCGCCCGCTCGGAGCTGGTTCCCGGCGTGGTCGAGGCGGTGCGGCAGGTGCTCAACGAACCGCCGGTGGGGGAGGGCCTCCCCTCGGCCCACCGGGAGGAGAGGGGATGACCATCGAGCAGCTGATCGAGGCCCTGGCCCGGCCCGGGGTCCTGCCCGGGGGAGGAGCGGAGACACCCGAGGTCGTCCAGACCCACATCAGTGCCGTCTTCCTCGCGGGGGACCGGGCGTTCAAGCTCAAGAAGCCGGTCGACTTCGGGTTCCTCGACTTCTCGACCCGGGAGAAGCGCGCCCACTTCGCCCGGGAGGAGCTGCGCCTGAACCGGCGGCTCGCCCCCGACATCTACCTGGGACTCTCCCCGGTCCGGTTCCGGGAGGACGGCGGCGTCGAGGTGGGAGAACCGGTCGAGGAACCGGGCGAAGCGGACGAGCTGCTGGTCGCGATGGTGCGGCTGCCCCGGGACCGGATGATGGACCGGCTCCTCGCCGAGGGGAAGGTCGAGGCCGCCGACGTCGAGCGGATCGGCCGGCAGGTCGCCGCGTTCCACGCACGGGCCGCCACCGGGCCCGGGGTCGACGAGCACGGCACGAGGGAGGCGGCGGGCCGCCTCGCCCTCGAGAACTTCGACCAGACGGAGGGGTTCCGGGGGGCGTTCTTCGACCCGGACCTGCACGGGGCGATGCGGCGGCGCACCGCCGGGTTCCTGGAGTCCCGGGGGCGCCTCTTCGACCACCGTGTCCGGCACGGCCGGATCCGGGACGGCCACGGCGACCTCCACTCGCCGAACATCTGCCTCCTGCCGGACGGCCGGCCGGTGATCTACGACTGCATCGAGTTCTCCCCGGCCTACCGCTGCGGTGACGTCGCCTCCGAGGTGGCGTTCCTCGCGATGGACCTCGAGTGGCGGGGACACCCGGACCTGGCCCGGGCGTTCGTCCGCGCCTACCTGGACCAGGCGGAGGACCGCCACCTCGAGGCGCTGTTGCCGTTCTACCAGGCCTACCGGGCGATGGTCCGGGCCAAGGTGTCGGCCCTGACGGCGTCCGCCGACGAGGTCGACCCGCGGGTCCGGGAGACGAACGCCCGCGCCGCGAGGACGCTCTTCGCCCTCGCCGAGGCGAAGACCCGGGGCCTCCATCCGCCGACCCTGGTCGTCCTCGCCGGCCTCACCGGCGTCGGCAAGAGCCGGGTTGCGGAGGAGCTGCGGGAGCGGGCGGGCCTCGTCCCCCTCGAGACCGATCGGATCCGCAAGCATCTCGCCGGCCTCGACCCGGAGGCGCCGGCCCCGGCGGCGCCGGGGGAGGGGATCTACACCCCCGAGATGACCCGGGCCACGTACCTCGCCCTCGCCCGGGAGGCGGGAGATCGCCTCGACGCCGGTGAGTCCGCCCTGGCGGTGGGCACCTTCACCGCGCGCTGGCAGCGGGAGGAGCTGCGCCGGGTCGCCGGGGAGCACGGCGTCCCGTTCCTCTTCGTCCGGCTCGAGGCGCCGGACGACGTGGTGCTCGCCCGGCTGCGGGCCCGGGAACCCGGCGTCTCCGACGGCGACGAGGAGGTCTGGCGCCGGATGAAGGAGACGGAGGAACCGCCGGAGGAGTTGCCGGCGACGGAGATCCTGCGGCTCGACACCGAGGGGGAGCCCGGGACGGTCGCGGAGCGGCTCCTCGCCCGCCTCCGCGCGCCGCTCGACGGGGAGGAGGGTTCCTGAGGATCCTGGCCACGGTCCTCGCCGTCGTCCTGCTCGGGGCCGGGACGCCGGTCCCGGCCCAGGAGCTGCCCGCGCCCCGGCCCTCCCCGTGGCTCGCGGTCCCGCGCCCGGGGCGGGTCGCCGCCATCGGTCCGCTGCGGGAGGGGATCGCCCTCCTCCGCGAGGGAAGGGCGGAGGACGCCCGGGGGCGGTTTCTCGACGCCCTCCGGCGAGATCCCAACCTGGTCCCGGCGTGGGTCGACCTGGCGGCCGCCGACATCGAGACCTGCCGGAAGCGCCACGCGATCTTCGCCGCGCTGGTCGCCCGGATCCTCGACCCGGCCGAGGTGATGGCGGCGACGAACCTGCGTCTCGCGGCGCGCCTGGACTGTCCCGGGGAACTCGATCGGCTCGGCCCGGCGGAACGGGCCGAGGCGGAGATCCCGTCCCGGCAGGACGACCCGGCGGCGTGGCGCCGGGCCGCCGCCCTCCGCCGGGAGGCCGGGGACCGGTTGCTCGCCGCGTTCCTGGAGTTCCGGGCCCTCGAGGCGGGAGGGGACCGGGCGGCGATCCTCCGCGAGGCGGCGGAGGACCTGGCGGCGGCCGGGCTCGTCCGGGTTGCCCGGGACCTCCTCGCCGAGCTGGGCGACGAGGCGGCCCGGAAGCGCGGAGCCGAGCTGGAGACGTGGCTCGCGGAGGTCGCGCCCCGGGCCCGGGAGATCGCCGCGGAACTCGCGCCCCGGGCGGGGCTCTCCGGCGAGGACCAGGTCGCGGGACTCGCGCGGATCGCCGAGGTGCTGCTGCTGCGGGGCATGGCCCCGGCCGAGGTCCGGCGGGAACTGCCGCGCCTCCTGGGCGCGGGGGAACATCCGGTGGTCGACGCACCCTTCGGCCGGGTGCGGCTCCCCGACGGCTGGACGCCGGTCCGGCCCGGCGAGGGACCCGGGAGGCCGATCCTGGTCCTGCGCCGCTTCCCGGGGGATACCCAGGTGGCGTTCTGGCCCTGGGTCCCGCGAGAGGGCGAGGACCCCGCGGTGGCACTGGCGGCCCGGCTTCCCGAGCTGGCCGCCGTGCCGGCGGGAGAGCCGGGTCCCTGCCCGGGGGAGGGGAAGACGCCGCTTCGTTGCCGGCTCGCCCACCTGGAGGTCGACCTGGGGCCGGCGGGTCGTGACACGCTGGAGGCGAGGATCCTCTCCCCGGGTCCCGGCCGGGGCGGGGTGGCGGTCCTGGCCCTGCCCGGAGACGCCGGTCTCGGCCCCGCGGGTCTCGCCGCTGCCCGGCAGGCGATCGCCGACCTCCTCGCCGGGATCGAGTTCGTTCCCGCCGAGCGGCTCTCCGCCTGGGCGGGGGAAGCCGACGAGGACGTCCCGTGGCGCTGGCCCCATCCGGCCGCCTGGCGCCCCCTGCGGCCGTTCCGGGAGGAGGAGGACCCGTGGCGCACCTTCCCCGCGGGGTCGCGCCTCGTGGTCGACCTGCCCCCGGGAATCGTTGCCGGGTCCGTTTCCGGGACGTTCCGGGACGAGCGCTGCGGCCCGTTCACCGTCCTCTGGTTCCGGGGACGATTCGTCGACCTGGAGGGACGGTCGGTCGTCCTCGGGACGGAGGGATGGGCCGGGCACGTGGACGTGCGCCTCGGGGAGGGGGCCCGGGTCGCCGCGGCGACGGAGGATCCGTCCCTCATGGTTCCTTCCCAGGATCCCGGCGCCCGGCTCCTCGGGGCCGCCGACCTGGGCTCGGCGCTCCGGACCGCCCGGACGGGGACCGGGGGCCGGGTGGCCCGTTTCGCGGGGGATGCCTTTCCCGGGACCTGGTTCGTCGCCTGGGTCCGGGTCGGGGACGACCTGGCGATCGTCGAGGAACCGGTGGTGGAGGGAGAACGGAGCCTCTCCCTGCTGTGGATCCCGGTGACGCTGCGGCCCCCGGACAACCCGGGACCCCGGCCGCCGGTGGACCTGGCCGCCCGGTGGCGGATCCGGTTCCTTCCCACCGGCGGGCGGGACGACCGGGCGGATCCCCGCGAGGGAATCCTGGTCGTCGGTCCCCTCGAGGTCGCCCTGCCCCGGGGATTCCGGGCGAGCATGCGGGCGTCGTCGCCGGACGGCTTCCCGGTGATCGCCCGGGGCCGGGAGGGGGCGATGCTCCGCATCGACCGCCTCGCCCCCTCGCCCGCCGCGGACGAGGCCTCCCGGCGCCGCCTCGCGGAACTTCGCGTCGGCGGTGCGCCCCCGGGGGGCTGGACCCTCGTCCGGAAGCGGCGCGGCGCGCGGGTGCTGGGCGCCGCGTGGCCCGGCGCGGGGCGCGCGGCCTGGCTCGTCCTGCCGCCGGACCCGGCGACGCAGTCGGCCTTCCTGCTCGTGTTCGAGGGCGGCGACCGGGTACCGGCCGCCCGCTCGAGGGAGTGGCGGAAGCTCGTCGGCTCGTCCCTTCGCTGGCGTCCGCGCCGGCGGCGCTGAACGGGGGGCAAGAAAAGAAGTGGGGCGCGGGCCCCCGCCCGCGCCCCGGTCTCCCCCGCGCGATGATCGGCTAGAGCCCGAGGGCCCTGCGCACCGCCTCCAGCTCGCTCCGGAGCTGGGGGGCCTCCACCCGGCGCGGCGGCATGTCCGCCGCGCTGGCCATGGAGACGAGGATCCCGCCGCCGCCGATACCGGCGGAGGCGATGCCCATGGCCTTGCCGTGGCTCGCCGCCGCCGCCGTCGTGCTCTGCAGGTGCCGGTTCCCCCCGTCACCGGGGTCGAACGGCTGCACGATCGGCATGTTGGGCGGGAGCGGGTTCCGGTGGAGGTCGGTGAGCTCGATCACCGCGTAGTGGGCGAACCCCGCCGGCCCGAAGTCCACGTCCACGTCGAGGATGCCCGGCTGCTCGGGGGGAGGATCCGCGAGCGCCGGCAGGGACGCGGCCAGGAGGGCGATCCCGAGGATCGCGAGGCACCAGGTGATGCTGGTCTTCATGGCGGCCTCCTTTCAGGCTGCGGGGTGACCAGTCACCAACCAGTGAACCGCGCGGGGAACCCGGTGTCAAGCGCCCGGCCAGGGGTCCGCGATCTGCCTTACCAGTTCGTCATGGTTCGGGACGATTCGCGCCCCCGGGGTGGCGACCAGCTGTTCGAGGGTGGCGCTCCCGGTGGGGACCAGGAAGTGGTCGACCCCGGCCCGGCGGGCGGACTCCACGTCGAGGGGCATGTCTCCCACGTAGACCGTGTGTTCCGGGGCGACCCCGAGCAGTTCCATGGCGCGGCGCAGCATCGGCGGCTCGGGCTTGGTCGGGACGCCGTCCTCGGGCCCGAGGACCACCGGGATCACGTCGGGACCGAGGCCGACCGACTCGAGGATCGGCCGGCCGAAGCGGGACGGCTTGTTGGAGCAGACGGCGAGCCGGAGTCCCCGGCGAGCGAGTTCCCGCGCGGCCTCCACCGCCCCGGGGATCGGGCGCATTCCCTCCCGGAAGACCCGGGCGTAGGTCTCCCGGAAGACCCGGACCCCTTCGTCCACCCGCTCGTTCCCCAGGTGGAGGGCGACCAGCGCCTCGAGGCCGTGACCGACCTCGCGCCGCACCTGTTCCACGGAGACCGGCGGCAGCCCGAAGTGCGCGCGGGCGGCGTTGAGGGAGACCGTGATCGGCTCGTAGGAATCGACCAGGGTGCCGTCCAGGTCGAAGATCACCGCTTCGTACCGTGCCATGGGGCGGATGCTATCATCCGGGCCCGGCGCCGTCCCGCGGGGGCGTGCGGTGGCGAGGAGTGGCTCGTGAGCGGAGACGGAGGCACCACGAAGACGCCGGTCGCGGTGCTCGGCGCTACCGGTCTCGTCGGGCAGCGCCTGGTCGCGCTCCTCGCGGACCATCCCTGGTTCGAGCTGGCCGAGGTGGCCGCGTCGGCACGGAGCGCGGGGCGCCCCTACGCGGAAGCGGTCCGCTGGCAGCTGCCCGGCCCGGTGCCGGCGGACGCCGCCGGGCTCGAGGTGCTCCCCGTCGACCCGCGCCGGGTGCGGGCCCCCCTCGTCTTTTCCGCCCTCGACGCGTCCGCCGCGGCGGAGGCCGAGCACCGCTTCGCCGCCGATGGCAGGGTGGTGGTGAGCAACGCCCGCACCCACCGGATGGCGCCGCGGGTCCCCCTCGTCGTGCCGGAGGTCAACCCGGGGCACCTGGCCGCCCTCGAGGAGCAGGGTGGACGGGGGGGCATCGTCACCAACCCGAACTGCTCGGTGATCGCCCTGGTGCTGCCCCTCGCCCCGATCCACGAGCGCTGGGGAGTGCGCCGGGTCCTCGTCACGACCCTCCAGGCAGCCTCCGGGGCGGGGTACCCCGGGGTGCCCTCCTTGGACCTCGTCGACAACGTCGTGCCGGAGATCCCGGGGGAGGAGGAGAAGATCGAGCGGGAGCCCCGGAAGATCCTCGGCGCGTTCGAGGACGGGCGGTTCCGCGAGGCCGACCTGGTCGTCTCCGCCGCGACCCACCGGGTGCCGGTGCGGGACGGTCACCTGCTCGCGGTCTCGGTGGAGACGGTCCGGCCGGCGGAGCCCGCCGAGGTCGCCGAGGCCCTGGCGACGTTCCGCCGGGAAGGGGTGACCGGCGAGCTTCCGACGGCGCCCGACCCGCCGCTCCTGGTCACCGACGAGCCGGGTCGCCCCCAGCCGCGGCTCGACCGGGAGGCGGGGCGGGGAATGGCCGTCACCGTGGGGCGGGTACGGCCCTGCCCCGTTCTCGGCATCCGCTTCGAGGCGCTGGGTCACAACACGCTGCGCGGCGCGGCGGGAGGCACCCTCCTGCTCGCCGAGCTGCTCCGCGCCCGGGGGCTCTGCCCGTGATCGTGATGAAGTTCGGCGGGACCTCCGTCGCCGGGACGGAGGGGATGCGCCGGGTCGCCCGGATCGTCGCCGCGGCCCGGGAGGAGAGCCCCGTCGTCGTCACGTCGGCGATGGCCGGCGTCACCGATACCCTCGCCGGGCTCCTCGAGTCGGCCCTCCACGGCGGGGCGATCGAGGACGGTGTCGCCGGCCTGCGCGAGCGCCACCTGGAGGTTGCCCGCGCCCTCGCACCGTCCGACGAGAACCTGCCCCGGCGCCTCGAGGAGCTGTTCCGGGAGCTGCGGGTCCTCCTGCGGGGGATGCGCCTCCTGGGGACGACGACGGCACGGTCGGCGGACGCGGCCCTCGGGTTCGGGGAGCTGCTCGCCCAGGAACTGCTCGTCGCGGCCCTCTCGGGGGAAGGGATCCGGGGCCGGGTCGTCGATGCCCGGGAGGTGATCGTCACCGACGACCACTTCGGGGCGGCCCGCCCGGACGTCGCCGCCACCCGGGCCCGGTGCGCCGAGCGGGTGCGGCCCCTGGTCGAAGACGGCGTGGTGCCGGTGCTCGGCGGGTACCTGGGCGGGACGCCGGAGGGGGTGCCCACGACGCTGGGACGGGGCGGGTCCGACCTGTCGGCGGCGATCCTGGGCCTGGCCCTCGCGGCGCGGCGGGTCGAGATCTGGACCGACGTGGACGGGTTGCTCTCCGGGGATCCGCGGGTCGTTCCCGGGGCCCGGGTCATCCCGGAGATCTCCTTCCGCGAGGCGAGCGAACTCGCGTTCTTCGGCGCCCGCGTGCTCCACCCGGCATCGATCGACCCGGCGATCCAGGGCGGGTTGCCGGTCCTCGTGCGGAACTCCCTCGCCCCGGAGAAGCCGGGCACCACGATCCTGCAGGAGGCTCCCGGTCCCCGGGCCGCCGCCGTCGCCCTGCGCCGCGACCTCGCCCTGGTCCGGTTGCGGGCGCCCGGCTGGCGTCGCCGACGGGGGTTCCTCGAGCGGCTCTCCCAGCGGATCGCCGGACACGGAGTGGAACTCGTTCACGCCTGGCCGGGGCCCCTCGGGATCGAGCTGCTGGTGCCGGGAGGCCGGCCCGCCGAGACCCTGGACGCGATCCTCGCCGGGGACGGGGAACGCCGGGCCGAGGAGGACCTGGTGCTGGTCTCCCTGGTCGGCGAGGCCCTCGCCTCCCGCCCGGGGCTGTGGGGCGAGGCCCTCGCCCTGGCGGCGGAACGGGACGTGCTGCGAGTGGTCCAGGGAGAAGGAGCGATTTCTCTCGGCGCCGTCGTGCGAGCCGACCGGGCCGACGACCTGGCCCGGGCCTGGCACGGGCGGTTCGTCGACGAGGAGGGAGAAGATGAACGCTGAGCGGCTGCGCCTGGCGCTGGTCGGGTACGGCCAGATGGGCCGGGCCATCGAGGTGGTGGCGGCAGAGCGGGGTCACCGGGTCGTGGCCCGGATCGACCCGGTCGCCGCCGGCGCGGACCGGCCGACGATCACTCCCGACCTGCGGGACGAGGTCGACGTGGCGGTCGAGTTCTCCGTCCCGGAGGCGGCCCCCGGCAACGTGGCCCGCCTCCTCGAGATGGGGATCCCGACGGTCAGCGGCACCACCGGGTGGGCCGAGCGCCTCGGCGAGACCCGCGCCCTGGCCGAGCGACTCGGCACCGGGTTCCTGTGGGCGCCGAACTACGCCCTCGGGGTCCAGGTGTTCTTCCGGGTCGTGGAACGGGCGGCGACCTGGTTCGGCCGGGTCGGCGGGTTCGATCCGTGGATCTTCGAGGCCCACCACGCCCGCAAGAAGGACGCCCCCTCGGGGACCGCCCGGCGGCTCGCCGAGCTGGTCGTCGCCGGAACGCCGGGCAAGGAGCGGTTCGGATGCGCCCCCGACGACGCGCCCCCGCCGCCGGACCTGGTGCCGGTCGGCTGGGTGCGGGCGGGGCAGATCCCGGGGAGCCACCGCGTGGGGTGGGATGGCCCCGGGGAGTCGATCGAGATCGTGCACGTGGCGAGGGACCGGGGCATCTTCGCGCGGGGCGCCGTCCGGGCGGCCGAGTGGCTGGCCGGGCGGGGAGGCGCCCACACGATCGGGGAGATGCTCGACGACCTCCTCGCCGGGAAGGAGGAACCATGAGCGGACCTGCGCTGCGCGGTGTCTTCACCGCCCTCGTCACCCCCTTCACGCCGACGGGCGAGATCGACCGGGAGGCGTTCCGCTCCCTGGTCGAGCGGCAGCTCGCCGCCGGCGTCCACGGGCTCGTTCCGTGCGGGACCACCGGCGAGACTCCCTCGATGACCCTCGAGGAGTGGGAGTGGATCGTTCGCACCACCGTGGAGCTGGCCGGGGGGAGGGTGCCGGTCGTGCCGGGCACCGGTTCGAACAACACCCGGCAGACCATCGAGCGGACCCGCCGGGCGAAGGAGCTCGGCGCCGACGCCGCCCTGGTGGTCACTCCCTACTACAACAAGCCGAACCCGGCCGGCCTCGCGGCCCACTTCCGGGCGGTGCTCGACGAAGGTGGCCTGCCCGTCGTCTTCTACAACGTGCCCGGACGCACCGGGCGGAACGCGCTTCCCGCGGAGATCCTGGCCCTCGCCGACCACCCGCGACTCGCCGCCGTGAAGGAGGCCTCGGGCAACCTGGGGCAGGCGATGACCATCGTGCGGGAGCGGCGCGAGGGACTCGCCGTGCTCTCCGGGGAGGACGAGCTGACCTGCGCGATGGTCCTGATGGGAGCGGACGGGGTGATCTCCGTCCTGTCGAACGTCGACCCCGAGGGGACCGTCAGGATGGTCGAGGCGGCCCTCGCCGGCGACGTGGCGCGGGCGCGGGAGGAGCACTATCGCCTCCTGCCGCTGACGCGGGCGCTCTTCGCCGAGACCAACCCCGTTCCCGCCAAGGCGGCCCTCGCCCTCCTCGGGCTCTCTGGCGACGCGGTGCGGCCTCCGCTGGCCCCCGCCTCGGAGGCGACCCGGGAGAAGCTGCGCGCGGCCCTCGCCGAGGCGGGGCTCGCGCGATGACGCCGGGAGCGCGGGAGGAGCTCGCGGCCCGGATCGAGGCCCTGGCCGCGGCCGGGGAGGACCTCGACCGGGAGGCGGCGCGGGGAGCGGTGGAGGAGCTGCTCGCCGGGCTCGAGGACGGCTCGATCCGGGCCGCCGAACCGGACGGTGACGGCTGGCGGGTCCATCCCTGGGTGAAGACCGGGATCCTCCTCGGGTTCCGGGTGGCGGAGGTCGTCGAGCTGCCCGCCGCCGGCCCCCTCGAGTTCCGGGACAAGGAACTCTTCCCCCCGCGGGCCCTCGCCGGGATGCCGAGGGTGCGCCTCGTTCCGGGCGGGAGCGCGGTGCGGCGGGGCGCGTACCTGGCCCCCGGCACGGTCCTGATGCCTCCCTGCTACGTCAACGTCGGCGCCTTCGTCGACGAGGGGACGATGATCGACTCCCACGCCCTGGTCGGGTCCTGCGCCCAGGTCGGGAGGGGCGTGCACGTCTCCGCGGGGGCCCAGGTCGGCGGGGTGCTCGAGCCTCCCGGGGCGCTCCCGGTGATCGTCGAGGACGGGGCGTTCCTCGGGGGACTGGTCGCGGTCCTCGAGGGGGTGCGCGTCCGCCGCGGGGCGGTGCTGGCCGCCGGCGTCGTCCTCACCCGCTCGACGCCGGTCTACGACCTGGTCCGCGGGCGGGTGATCCGGGCGGGGAAGGACGGGATCCTCGAGGTCCCGGAGAACGCCGTCGTCGTGCCCGGGGTGCGCGCCCTCGGGTCCCCCTTCGCCCGGGAGCACGGGCTTTCCGCCGCCTGCGCGCTGATCGTCAAGGACCGGGACGAGGGAACCTCGGCCCGGGCCTCGCTGGAGGAAGCTCTCCGATGAAACCTCGCCTGGCCACGCGGGTACGGGACCTGCGCCGCACCCTGATCCGGGAGATCTTCGAGTCGGCACCGGCCGACGCCCTGAACCTCGGCCTGGGCCAGCCCGACCTGGACCCGCCCGACGCCCTGCGGGAAGCCCTCGCCGAGGCGGCGACGGGAGGACCCGCGGGCTACGGTCCCACCGCGGGCGACCGGGAGCTGCGGCGCCTGGTCGCGGAGGAGTACGGGGAATTCGTGCCCGCGGGCGACCACGTGGTGATCACCGTCGGCTGCCAGCAGGCGACGTTCGTCGTGCTCGGCTGCCTGCTCGACCCGGGGGACGAGGTCCTGGTCCCGGATCCCGGGTTCCCGGGGGCGGAGCGGGCCGCCCGGGCGTGGGGCGCGGTCCCCCGCCCGTATCCCCTCCGCCCGGAGAACGGCTTCCACCTGGACCCGGGCGAGGTGCTGGCCATGGTCGGCCCGCGCACCCGGGCGATCGTGGTGATCTCCCCCTCGAATCCCACCGGGACGGTGGAACCGGCGGAGACCCTCGAGCGGCTCCGGGAAGGAGCGCACCGGGCGGGCGTCGTCCTCGTCCTCGACGACACCTACCGGAACCTGCACTGGCTCGGGGAAGGGCCCGCACCCGGGCCCCCCTCGGAGCCGGACCCCCTGGTGGTCGTCTGCGGCGGCCTCTCGAAGAGCGCGGCCCTGACCGGGTGGCGGGTCGGCTGGGCGATCGTGCCGGACCCGGACCTCCTGGCGAAGGTCGTCGCCCTCCAGCAGACGGTCCTCACCTGCGCGGCGACGCCGATCCAGCGGGCCGCCCGGGCGGCGTTCTCCCCGGAGGGCCGGGCGGGGATGGCGGAGATCCGCGGCCGGTTCCGGAGGCGCCGGGACATGGTGGAGGAGGTGCTCGGCGACGTGGCCCCCCGGGCGCCCCTCGAGGGGGCGTTCTACGCGTTCGTCGACGTTTCCCGGCAGGGCGGTGGGCGGGAGTTCGCCCGGGCGCTCCTCGAGGAGGATGGAATCGTCGTCATCCCCGGGGAGGCGTTCGGGCAGACGGCCCCCGGCTGGGTGCGGATCGGCTACGCCCAGGAAGACGGGGCGCTCGGCCGCGCCCTCGCGAAGATTCGGGAGCGGCTCAGCGCGCCGGGGTAGGTTCGGCGAACTGCTCCGCGGGGGTCCACCGCGGCCGTGCCGGGGGCGTCGGTCGGTAGCGGGAGACCTCGAGGGCGGCGAGGGCCCGGCGGATCCGCTCGGCCCGTTCCGGGTCCTCCGGCCCGTGTTCCTCGAGCCAGGCGGAAAGCGCCGACGAATCGCTCCCGCCGAGGACCAGCAGCCAGCCGTCGAGTACCGGGCCCCACTCCCCGGGGCCCCGCGCCCGCGCGAGGGCCTCGCGGAGGGCGGTGCCGGCGCCGGGGCCGATCTGGTAGAGGGCCCACCGGGCGGCCGCGCGGACGTCCTCGTCGGGAGAACCGAGCTTCGCCACGACCCAGCGAGCGGCCCGCCGGTCGTGGTCGAGGCCGATGCCCACGAGCGCCGGGACGGTGAGTTCCGGGTGCATCTCGGCGGCGTCGATCAGGCTGTTGGCGAACCGGTTGAACCGGTGCCGGGTGACCAGGAGGCCCGCGGCGGCCCGGACCCGGGGATCGTCGTCGAAGAGGCCCATCCGGGCGATCTCCGCCGCCTGGAAGTCCATCCCGGTGATCAGCAGGTCGAAGTACCGGTCGAGGAAGCGCAGCGCCTCCGCCTTCCCGGCCGGGGGCAGGTCCGGAAAGTTGCGGAAGAGCCAGGTCTTCAGGGCGCCCTTGTCGCGCAGCGCCCGTTCCATCGCCGCCGCGAGGAACTCGGCGTCGTCGGGCCGTTCCTCGAAGGCGATCTCCCGGGCGATCCGCAGGCATTCCGCCGGCTGGCAGTCGTCGAGCCTTTCCGCCAGGAGGTCCTGGCCGTGGGCGGTGGTGCCCTCGGGCAGGGAAGCCCGGTGCGCGGTGGCGCAGCCGGCGACCGTGGCGAGCGCGACGAGCAGGACAGCGGTGAGCCCGCGCCTCATTCCTCCCTCTCCTCCGCGAGCAGCTCCCGCGCCAGCTCGGCGTAGGCCCGGGCGGCCGGGCTGCCCGGGCGGGAGATCACGGTGGGGACCCCCCGGTCCGACTCGGCGACCACCTCCGGGTCGATCGGAATCCGGGCGATCACCCGGGTGCCGAGCCGTTCGGCCGCCGCGTCCGGCCCGCCGCCGCCGAAGATCCGGTGCCGCTCGCCGCAGTTCGGGCACTCGAACCAGGCCATGTTCTCCACGATCCCCAGGATCGGGACCTCGACCTTGCGGAACATCGTCACCCCCTTGACCGCGTCGACCAGGGCGAGGTCGTTGGGGGTCGTGACGATCAGCACGCCATCCATCTGCAGGGCCTGGGAGATCGTCAGCTGGGCGTCCCCGGTGCCCGGGGGGAAGTCGATCACCAGGTCGTCGAGGCCGTCCCAGGCCACGTCGGTGATCAGCTGCCGGACGAAACCGGCGACGAGGGGTCCGCGCCAGATCAGCGCCGTGTCCCGCTCGAGGAAGAACCCGGCGGACATCACCCGGACGCCGTGGGCCTCGAGGGGCACGAGCTTCCCCTTCTCGTCCTGCTGTTCCGGCTTCTGGCCCTCGAGGTCGAACATCAGCGGGGCCGAGGGGCCGTAGATGTCCGCGTCGAGGAGGCCGACCTTCCTGCCCGCGAGGGCCAGGGAGACGGCCAGGTTGACGGCGACGGTGCTCTTGCCGACGCCCCCCTTGCCGGACGCGACCCCGAGCACCCGCTTCACCTTCGGCTGGACCGGGGGAGGCGGTCCGGGCCGGGCGGCGGGCCCCGGCGCGGGGCCGCCCGGCGCCGCCGCGGGTCCTCCCGCCGCCGGGTGGGTCCCCGCCGTCGGGAGGGGGACGGGGCCCTTCGCCACCGAGCGGAACTCGACGTTCGAGATCCCCGCGCCGGCGAGGGTGTCGCGGATCGCCCGGCGGACCTGCTCGATCACGTCCGGGCCCCGTCCGGCGGTCTCGAGGAAGACGCGGGCGGTGTCGCCGTCCACCTCCACCGATTGGACGAGGCCGAGGCTGACGATGTCCCGGGACCAGCCGGGGTAGGGGATACGGGAAAGGAGCGCGCGGACCTCTTCGGGAGTCGGCATGGCGTTGTCCTCCGGGGGCCGGCGGTGGCCGGCCGGGACCCCGAATCGTAGCCCAAGCGGGACCCCCGCGCCCGGCCCGGGGCCCCGTGCTAGGATCCGGGCGGTGCGAAACGACCCCCTGCTTCCCCAGACGATGCGCCGCCCCCTCGGGGTGGCGTCCGGCCTGCTGGTCACCCTCCTGGCGGGGGGGACGGTCCTCTTCCGCCTGGTCGGGGGGGAGGGCTGGACCTGGCTCGACGCCTTCTACATGACCGTGATCTCGGTCACGACCGTCGGGTACGGGGAGGTGCACCCCCTGGGCCCCGCCGGGCGAGTGGTGGCGATCGGGGTCATCCTGTGGGGCATCGGGATCGCCGTCTACGTCAGCGGCTCCCTGGCCGAGGTGCTGGTGGAGGGGCGGCTGCTCAAGCGGCGCCGGGTCCTCAGGAGGGCGAGGCGGATGCGCGACCACTACATCATCTGCGGGTACGGCCGGGTCGGCCGGGCGATCTGCCACGAGCTGCGCAGCCAGGGCGCGCAGTACGTGGTGGTCGCCCTCGAGGCGACCGCCGAGGCCGAGGAGGAACCGCTGATCGTCGGGGACGCGACCAACGACGACGTCCTCCGGCAGGCGGGGATCGAGCGCGCCAGGGGCCTGATCACGGTGCTCGGCTCGGACGCGGAGAACATCTACACCGTGCTCGCGGCCCGTTCCCTGCGCCCGGACCTGTTCATCGTCGCCCGCTGCTCCGAGGACCGGAGCGCGGCCAAGCTGGAGATGGCGGGGGCGAACCGGGTGATCAATCCCTACGAGCGGAGCGGCCTCGTCATGGCCCGGGTCCTGCTCCGGCCCCGGGTCGTCGACTTCCTCGAGGAGGTGGCCCGGGGGGCCGGCCTCGAGGTCGTCCTCGAGGAGGTGACGGTGGCGGAGGGATCGCCCCTCGCGGGAATCTCCCTCCGCGAGAGCCCGATCCGCCGGGATCTTGATATCATCGTCACCGCCATCTTCCGGCCCGACGGGGAGAAGGTGTTCAACCCCCGGCCCGAGGAGGTCATCCAGCCGGGGTCGGTCCTGATCGTGATCGGGCGGCCCGCTTCCCTCGACCGCCTGCTCGTGCTGGCGGGCGGTGCCGAGGAGGGCGGCGCCGGACGGAGCGACGCATGAACGTGACGGCGATCGGCAGGTTCTACGACCGGTTCGCGGGGGTGTACGACCACCTGTTCGACCACGTGTTCCGCGAGGGCCGCGCCGAGGCGATCCGCGCACTCGAACTGGCCCCGGGGAGCCGGGTCCTCGAGGTCGGGGTCGGCACCGGCCTCACGCTGCCCCTCTATCCCGCCGGGACCGAGATCGTCGGGATCGACATCTCCCAGCCGATGCTCCGGGAGGCCCGGGAGCGGGCCGACCGGGAGAACGGCGGCAAGCGGGTCGGCCTCGTCCGGATGGACGCCGCCCGCCTCGCGTTCCCCGACGACACGTTCGACGGTGTCTACGCGCCGTACGTGGTCTCGGTCGTCCCGTACCCGCGCCGGGTGGTCGAGGAGATGGCCCGGGTCTGCCGGCCCGGCGGCAAGGTCGTCATCGTCAACCACTTCGGGTCGCGGAACCGCCTGGGCGCGTTCCTCGAGAAGCGCCTGACGCCGCTCACCCACTTCGTCGGCTTTCGCCTGGACCTGCCGGTGGAGGCGATCCTCGGCATCCCGGGGCTCGAGCTCGAGGAGAACCGGAGGGTCAACATGCTCAAGCTCTGGCGGCTCCTCGTCTTCCGCAAGACGACGGTGGAGGGAGCCGGGGTGGGCGAGACCGCCGTCGCCGGCGCCACCCGCATCGCCTGACCCTCCCGCGGGAAAGGGAAGAGGGAAGGGGTTGGGGCGCAGCGTGCTGTGCCCGTGTCGCCCGCAGGACGACCGTGACGGCGGTGCTTCGCACCGTGGGCCCTCGCACGCTCGGCCCGTGCGGGTGGAGCGGAACGAGGAGGGGTAGGGGCGCAGCGTGCTGCGCCCGTGTCGCCCGCAGGACGACCGTGACGGCGGTGCTTCGCACCGTGGGCCCTCGCACGCTCGACCCGTGCGGGTGGAGCGGAACGAGGAGGGGTAGGGGCGCAGCGTGCTGCGCCCGTGCGCCGCGGAGCGGCGCCGTGGTTGGCCGCGCTCCGCGCCGGGAATCACGCCGGCGCGGTCTTCTCCCCTTCCCGCAGCACCGCGATCCGGTCCCGGAGCTCGGCCGCGCGCTCGAACTCGAGGGCGGCGGCCGCCTCGAACATCTCCTTCTCGAGGCGCTCGATCTCCGCGGCGATCTCCTCGAGGGTGCGCGGACCTTCCTCCTCGTCGGGGGTCGTCCCCGGCAGCGTGACGTAGTCCCTCTCCCAGGCCGACCCGAGGACGTCGTCGATCGCCTTGACGATCGTCTCCGGGGTGATCCCGTGGGCCTCGTTCCAGGCGAGCTGCTTCGCGCGGCGGCGGTTCGTCTCGGCGAGGGCCCGGCGGATCGCCTCGGTCTCCCGGTCGGCGTACAGGATCGCCGTCCCGCGCACGTTGCGGGCCGCGCGGCCGATGGTCTGGACCAGGGCGGTCTCGGAGCGCAGGTAGCCTTCCTTGTCGGCGTCGAGGATCGCGACGAGGGACACCTCCGGCAGGTCGAGCCCTTCCCGCAGGAGGTTGACGCCCACCAGGACGTCGAACTTCCCGGCCCGCAGGTCCCGCAGGATCCGGACCCGCTCCAGGGTATGGACGTCGGAGTGCAGGTACTCGACCCGGACTCCGACCTCCCGGTAGTAGTCGGTCAGTTCCTCGGCCATCCGCTTGGTCAGGGTGGTGACCAGCACGCGCTCCCCCCGGGCCACCCTCTCCCGGACCTCACGCAGCAGGTCGTCGACCTGGCCCTCGACCGGCCGGACGATCACCTCGGGGTCGACCAGGCCGGTCGGGCGGATCACCTGCTCGACGAACTCGCCCCCCGTCAGCCCGAGTTCGTACGGGCCCGGTGTCGCCGAGACGAAGATCGTCCGGGGCCGGATCGCCTCGAACTCCTCGAACTTCAGCGGCCGGTTGTCGAGGGCGGACGGCAGGCGGAACCCCCACTCCACCAGGGTTTCCTTCCGCGAGCGGTCTCCCCGGTACATCGCCTTGAGCTGGGGGATCGTCTGGTGGGACTCGTCGACGACGACCAGGGCGTCCTCCGGCAGGTAGTCCATCAGGGTCGGCGGCGGTTCGCCGGGTTTCCGCCCGGTCAGGTGACGGGAGTAGTTCTCGATGCCGTGGCAGTAGCCGACCTCCTGCATCATCTCGAGATCGAACAGGGTCCGCTGGGCGAGCCGCTGGGCCTCGAGGACCTTCCCCATCTCGTGGAGCTCCGCCAGCCGCCGGTCGAGTTCCTCCCGGATCGAGCGGATCGCCCGCTCGAGGGTGGTGCGGGGCGTCACGTAGTGGGAGTTGGGGAAGATCGTCACCTCGTCCAGGTCCGCGAGGGTGGTCGCCCGCAGCGGGTCGATCTCCCGCACCCGGTCGACTTCGTCGCCGAAATACTCGATCCGCAGGGCCCGGTCCCCGTACGCCGGCCAGACGTCCACCGTGTCGCCCCGGACCCGGAACGCCCCCGGGCGCAGCTCCCCCGCGGTCCGCTCGTAGTGGATCTCGACGAGGCGCCGCAGGAGGGCGCCCCGCGGCGGTTCCTCCCGCCCGCGGACGACCTTCACGGTCATCCGCCCGTAGTCCTCCGGCGACCCGAGGCCGTAGATGCACGAGACCGAGGCGACGATGATCACGTCCCGGCGGGTGAGGAGAGAACGGGTGGCCGACTGGCGCATCCGCTCGATCTCCTCGTTGATCGTCGCTTCCTTCTCGATGTAGGTGTCGGACTGGGGGATGTACGCCTCGGGCTGGTAGTAGTCGTAGTACGAGACGAAGTACTCGACCGCGTTCTCCGGGAAGAAGCGGCGGAACTCCTGGTAGAGCTGGGCGGCGAGGGTCTTGTTGTGGGCGATCACCAGGGTCGGGACCCCGGCCCGGGCGATGACGTGGGCGATCGTGAACGTCTTCCCGGACCCGGTGACGCCGAGCAGCACCTGGTCGCGGCGCCCCTCGGCGAGGCCCCGGGAGAGGTCCTCGATCGCCCGGGGCTGGTCGCCGGTCGGCTCGAAGTCGGAGACCAGGTGGAAGGGGGTGTCGCTCATCTCCGTTCTCGGCGGGCGGCCTTCCGGCCGCCCCTACGGAAACCCGCAGGGCGCGTGACCCGTAGGGGCGCCCGGCAGGGCGCCCGGTGTCGCGCGAAGCGCGGCCGGCTACCCGTCGACGCCGGCCTCCGCGGCCTCGCGGAACCGGGCGGCCGCCCGCTCCGGGCCGAGGGTGGCGATGAACTCCGCCGCCCGGGGCCCCCGGTCTCGCCCGAGGAGCGCCGCGTAGATCGCCTGGAAGGCCGCCTTCGTGCCGGGGCCGCCCTCCGCGTTCGCCAGCTCCCGGATCGCCGCACCGATCTCCTCGGCGGTCGCGAGGGCCGGCAGCCGCTCGGCGAGCCTGCCGAGGAACGCCTTCTGCTCCGGGGAGAGCTCGCGGGCCTTCCCGGGGAGCGTCTCCGGCACCTCGACCCTGGCGTCGTCCGGGGCGAACCGCTCGAGCCAGCGGCGGGCCATCTCGAGCCGCTCGGCCACCGCCTCCCGGTCCAGGTCCCGGTAGCCGCCCCGGGCGAGCAGTTCCATCACCCGGTCCGGGTCGAACCCGGCGAGCTGGGCGACCAGCACCAGGTGGTGGAACGGCACCCCGACCGGGCGGAAGCCGGCGGCCCGGGACAGCTCGAGGGCCCGGTCGTCCCGGCCCCGGGCCGAGGCGTCGTCCACCTCGTCGACCAGGCGCAGCAGGGGCAGGCCCGGGTCGAAGACGATCCGCCGGGAGGGGCGGGCCTTGAGCACGAAGTAGCGGAGCACCTCCGGGGGAACCATCTCGATCAGCTCGGCGACCGACAGGACGTTCCCCTTCGAGGACGACATGTCGCCGCCCCCCGAGAGGGCGATCCACTCGTAGATCTCGGCCTCCGGGGGGGGCCAGCCGAACACCTCGCGGGAGATCCGCCGGCCGGTATCCCAGCTGCCGCCCCGGGAGGCGTGGTCCTTGCCGAACGGCTCGACCGTGACGCCGACCGCCTTCCAGCGGGCCGGCCAGTCGACGCGCCAGGTCAGCTTGCCCCCTTCGCGGGGCGCCTGTTCGGCCTCGGTGCCGCAGGCCTCGCAGCGGGAGCGGATCGTGCCGGCCTCCCGGTCGAAGCCGAGCACCCGGCCCCGGTCGAGGCGCCGGCAGGCGGGGCAGCGGGGGTTCCAGGGGGACCAGTCGCGGGAGACCTCCTTGCCGGTCACCTCGGCGAGGATCTCCGCGATCCGGTCGCGCTGCTCGAGGGCGGTGAAGACCACGTCGTCCATCCGCCCGGACCCGTAGAGTTCCGAGGCGGGGAGCACCTCGACGTCGACCCGGAGCCGCTCGAGGGCCCGGAGGAACGGGTCGAGGAAGTACCGGTCGTACGTCCCGTCCTCGCCCCCCGGCGCCGGCAGCTCGCAAAGGGAGCGCCCGACCAGGGGCTCGTACACCGACGGGTCGAGGAACGGGTACACCTTCCGCAGCGGGTCCAGGTTGTCGACGATGAAGACGAGACGCGCCTCGGCGCCCCGGTCCCGGAGCGCACGGGCGATGGCGTCGCCGGTCAGGATCTCCCGCAGGTGGCCGACGTGGAAGGGACCGGAGGGGCTGATCCCGGTGGCGACCACGTGGTGGTCGCCGCGGGCGAGGATCCGGTCCGCGGCCCGGTCGGCCCAGTGCCGGGGAGCGGTGCGGTCGTCGGTCATGCGGTCTCCCATGGCCCCCCCGACGTGCCGCGGGGCGGGCGCGTGCAAGAATACCCGCCGGGGTCCCGGGGCGCACCGCTCCGCCGGGTCCCCGGGAGGAGAGCGCGATGGCTGCCCGACCGATGACCCTGATCGAGCACATCACCCGTGCCCAGCGGGACTTCCCGCGGGCCACCGGGGCCTTCACCTCCCTGATGGAGGGGATCGCCCTGGCGACGAAGATCATCTCCCGGGAGGTCAACCAGGCCGGGCTCGGCGAGCTCCTCGGTCTCGCCGGCCGGCGGAACGTCCAGGGGGAGGAGGTCGCCCGGCTGGACGACTTCGCCGACGACACGATGGTCCGGACCCTGACCCGGACCGGCTCGGTCTGCGCCCTCGCCTCCGAGGAACTGGCGGTCCCGATCCGCCTCCCGTCCTCCCCCGAGCCCGGCGACTACGCCGTCGTCTTCGACCCCCTGGACGGATCGTCGAACATCGGCGTCGCCGTCTCGGTGGGCACGATCTTCGGCGTCTACCGGAGGAAGAGCGCCCGGGAGGGACTGGGGGGCCCCGAGGACCTGCTCCAGTCGCCGGGCGAGCTGGTCGCGGCGGGGTACGCGGTCTACGGCTCGAGCACGATCTTCGTCTACACGACGGGGCGGGGGGTGCACGGGTTCACCCTCGACCCGACCCTGGGCGAGTTCCTCCTCTCGCACCCGGACATCCTGGTCCCGCAGCACGGCAAGACGGTCTCGGTCAACGTCGGCAACCGCGACCGGTGGAACGAGAAGACCCGTGCCGCCGTCGACGCGTTCCTCGACGAGCCCGGCCGGTCGCTGCGGTACGTGGGATCCCT
>Ga0256842_1001315_pt1 | contig 20186 bp, 16 predicted proteins | sample 4559240metaG_FD_185973 | JGI IMG/M metagenome (GOLD analysis project Ga0256842, IMG submission 185973) | Hydrothermal vent microbial communities from Guaymas Basin, Mexico - 4559-240 | ecosystem: Environmental > Aquatic > Marine > Hydrothermal vents | place: Mexico: Guaymas Basin | collected... | reverse complement strand
CTGACCTCGGCGCTCGCAACGGCACTCTATCTTGAGCATAACTTCGGCCGTGGACACAGGGTCTATGTGATCGGGGAAAACGGGCTTAGAAGTGCGCTCGAAGACATAGGATGGGAGATTCTGCCCGACCACAGGGGAGCCGAGTTTGTGGTTATAGGCCTCGATCGAAAATGCACTTACGAGAAAATCAGGGAGGCCATAAGGGCGATTCTGATGGAAAATGCGAGATTCGTCGCTTCCAACAGCGACAGGACAATGCCCTCGGAGGATGGGCCGATGCCCGGTGCCGGGGCGATCGTCAGGGCGGTCGAATACGCCACCGGGGTGACGCCCGTGGTGATCGGCAAACCCAATCCTTTCATCGGCCGGATTGCCATCGAAAAACTGGGTTCGCCCACGCCGGATGAGCTTTACGTCATCGGAGACCGACCTGAAACTGATGTGGCACTCGCGAGGAACATCGGAGCCAGAGCAGTCCTTGTCCTGAGCGGAGTTACCTCACCGGATGCCCTGAATGACCTGCCTGAGAACCTGAAACCCGACATCGTGGTGAAATCAGTTCGTGGGCTTCTGGAAAGTCTGGAGTAAGCTATGTTAGCTATGTTATGGAAGATCCTTAATTTTATAGGCCATTTACTGTTCTTATTGGTGATATGGGCACCGGTGCCTGTGCTGGCAATATCCGCCTTTACCGAGTTCGGCAGCAGGCATATCGGGATAGTTCTCAGGAAATACAAACTGCTTGGCAACTTTGGAGGGAAAAAGGAACATATCTGGGCCCTGTTGCTCAGCATTGGCCTCTCAGTTCTATTGCTCGCCCTTGCTATTTTGATCGGTCGCTGGGCTTCCCATGTTCTCCCCGATCTGATTAAGCCGTTTTACGATGAGGAAATCGTATCAAGAGAGAGCGCATTAAAGCTGTTTTTCCAGCTTTCGATTCGGACGTTGCTAAATTCGAGGAATTTCTGGGAATACCTGATTGCCGGGTTGACCGCTTCCATGGAGACTGCTTTAATTTCTATGGCTTATTCCGATATAGCACAGCACGCTAATTTTCTCTGGAAATCGGTTGTCCTCCATGGCAAAAGTAACAGATTGGTCAACGTGGCTCAGCAAAAACCCGTGAATTTTCTTGTCGAGTATTCAAAGGATGGCCATCCGGTCATAATTGCCCCCCTGAAGGACAAACAACTGCCGGCGAAATACAAAAAGTTAAATGAGAAGAACGAGAAAGAGGAGGGTGACCCCGGTAGCTATGCTGTAAAGACCTTCGCTGTTGCTCCCGGCCCACGGCACACTTTCGTCTGGGGGGCACCTTATGTAATCTTTTCTCAGTCGATGGTTCTGCTCTCCCTCGTCTCTGCTCCTCTGTGGTTCAAAGGTAACTTCTCCGTGCTCATTGCCGTCTGGATAGCCCTGTTTCTGGGAATTGCCCTGTGGATAATCGACATCACCATCCTCAACAAGGCCGTCTCAAAGATAGTTTTCGTTGAACTGCTTGACCGTTTCAAGGAACATGGTAAAGAAAAGATACTTCAGCTTGCGGATTTTCTAAAAAGGGATAAGGCGGAAAGTGAGATATTTGAGCTCACGATGTTTGAGGGGGAATCTAACCCATTTTTAAGCTTAGCCAAGGAGCAGGTCAATTTCGACATCTGCTACCTCACGACGACGGCGATCAACATCTTCCGCAACATGATGGTCAACGTGCGATATTACGCCTTTGAGGAGAGCAACAGCTTTCTGATGATTCCATTCGACAGCATCTCAGCCATCGATTTCGACGGGCGAAAACTGGCCATAGACACATCGGCGGGCCGTGCATACGAATACAATGCCGGTTCTGCGGCAGCGAGGAGAACAGCGATGGCGCTGGCCGATAGGTTGAGGGAGAGCTACCGCCGTGCCCACATGCAGATATCGACGATGAACTACGAGGAAGCGCTGGAATACATTAACAAACTGGTCAATTACGAGCGGAAAAGCATGCCAAAAGTGCCGCCTGACCTCAACGAATTCAGGGATTTCCTTGCAAAAATAGAGAATCCGCACCTCAAGTTGAAGAACCCCATCCTTGTGGTGGGAACCAAAGGAAAGGGCTCAACCGCCGCCCATCTCGCCGCTATCCTCGCCAGCTACGGCTACAAAGTGGGACTCTATACTTCGCCACACCTGCGCCAGCCGGTCGAGAGGATCAAAATCGTGAAAATGGACAAGGGAAAACTCCTGTTTGAGGAGATCGCCGGCGATGAGTTTGCCACTTACATTTCGAGGATCCACAGGTTTATGCCCAAAAAAGGGGGCATGAGAACGTATTTCGAGCTTCTGACCGCAATCGCTTTTCTCTATTTCAACGATCAGGGCGTGGATTACAGTGTCATAGAGGCCGGGCTGGGTGGAAAATACGATGCCACCAACGTTGTGGAGCAGGTGCTGACGGTGATCACGCCCATAAGCTACGACCATGTCCACATTCTCGGCCCTGATCTTGCCAGTATCGTGGAGCAGAAAGTGGACGTTATCAAAAAACGCAGGGATTTCCCGCTGATAAGAGTGGTTCTGGGCGAGCAGATCGGTGAGGAACTCACTTCTACCTTCAAGAAGGCCCCTGTTCGTCCCCGCACGGTGGTCATAAAGGGGCTGATGAACAAGCTCGAGCGCCTGCTGAATTCCGATCGGGAACTCAATTTCCATATAGGGTTCCTTTATTCGGATGAGAATTATCAGGAAGGCGTTGAGGAGACCCTTGAAGCCATAAAGAACACTGCAATACCCACCAAGATCCTCAAAAAACGTGTCAAGCTTTACCCGGCAAGATTCAATTATTCCGGACTTTTCCCGCTTTCTCCCGATGGGATAATCCCCGGGACAAAATTTCAGTTCGAGCCCCCCCGTCACAATAAAACGATGGAACTTAAAACCGGGCTTGCCGGCAGGTATCAGGCCCATAACGCATCCCTTGCCATGCTTGCAGCCTATGTGCTCGATATCCCCCGAAAAACCGGCAAGAATCCCTCAGGAACCGACAAATTGACATCGGAGCACATGCCCGGAAGGTTCCAGATCGTCAGGAAATACGATCCGCTCATGATAGTGGATGGTGCGCATAACGACTTTGCGATCCGGGAATTCCTTGGCGCCTTGAAGGAATACATCGACAAGATGGCCGCTCCGAATGGCAAATATGGCCTCTTTCTGGTCTTTGGCAGCAATGAGGATAAAGATTATCATGCGATGATTGAGTCCATCTTCAAATCGGGCCTGAAGCTTGAGAAGATTTACTTTACAAGTTCCGGCATATCGAGGGCTGAGACCCCCAATCGACTGCTTGAGGCTGCACAGGGGATTTTGGTAAAATTAGGGCACGAACACAAGCGGGATTACTTCAAAAGGATGGAGACCGAGCCGAAAGCTAGAACGGCCTTTGACAGGGCCTTCGATGATGCAATACTCTATGAGAAGACAACAGATAACAAAAGCATTATGGTCGTTACTGGATCATTTTACCTTGCAGGAGAAGCTGTGGAATGGAATTACGAATTCTTAGTAGGTCTGCCTTAGAGACAGAAGCGATCGGTGAAACTCTCGGTAAAATCCTCACTCCGCCATTTGTCATTTCGCTTTACGGCGAATTAGGATCGGGCAAAACAACTTTTGTCAGGGGAATCGCAAGGGGATTGGGAATCGACAAGGTCCGCAGCCCCACTTTCACGTTGATCAACCGCTATGAGGGCAGATGTGTCCTCTACCACATCGACCTCTATCGCATCGCTGAGGAGGAAGAGGTATTCCACCTCGGCCTTACGGAAATACTTGAGGATCAAAATGCGATAATCGTCATCGAATGGGCGGACAAAGGCTTTGCCTATCTGCCCGATGAGAGATTAGATATTTCCTTCGATTTCAACCCTCACAACCTGAGCGAGAGGTGGATATACTTCAACCCCCTTGGCCAGGAAGCAGAAGAAATCGTCAGGATGCTCGGCTGAGAGGCGCTTCTCCTACGCTATTCCTGCCCTTTTTTCGATGATCTTTTGAGAGAATTCCCTTGCCCTCGCAATTGCCCTTTCTTCATCGATAGTTTTGATCACGCCGTCCTCCATGATGACCTTCCCGCCGACCATGACGAAGTGGATGTCGGTGCTTTTTGCCGCATAGACCAGATGCGAAATCGGGTTGTAGATGGGGGTCAGGTGCGGTGCATCCAGGTTGAAGGCTATCATATCGGCATATTTGCCCTCTTCAAGCGTTCCGATCCTGTCGCCCAGCCCGATGACCTCGGCGCCGCCCTGAGTGGCGATGTGGAAGGCGTCCCATGCCGGCAGAGCAGTCGGATCCATCTCTTTCACCTTCTGAAGAAGTGCGGCTATGTGCATCTCGTTGACCATGTCGAGGTCGTTGTTCGACGCTGCACCGTCCGTGCCAAGGGCGACCTTCATGCCAGCCTTAAGATACCTGTGGATAGGCGCTATGCCGGATGCCAGCTTCAGGTTGCTCGAAGGCTGATGAGTGCCACCAGCGCCACGCTCAACCATTATTCTGATTTCCTCATCATCGAGCCAGACAACATGGGCACAGACAACGTTTTTATCGAGGAAATCAATATCCGCAAGAAACCTGACAGGGGTCTTTCCGTATCTGTCCAGCAACTGGTTGACCTCATCCTGAGTCTCGGCAACGTGGATAAGCACAGGCACCTCGTATTCGTCGGCCAGCTCTTTTGTCTTGCGCAACAGGTTTTCGCTGCATGAATAAGGGGCATGTGGAGCGATAGTTGGGTAAATCAATTCGTCATCTTTGTATTGCCCGATGAACTCTCTAGTGAATTTCAACGTGTCATCAGGGTTATCGAACTGTGGTGTGGGAAAATCGATGATCGCCTCGCCAAGCACGGCCCTGAGACCAGCTTTTTTGGTCACTTCCGCTGCAACCTCCTGATAGAAATACATGTCGGCGAATGCTACCGTCCCGGAGCGTATCATCTCGACAAGGGCAAGCTCAACGCCGACACGGATGAATTCCTCGTTGACGAACGTTTTTTCCATAGGCCAGATATGTTGCAGAAGCCACTCCATGAGCGGCAGGTCATCGGCCAGGCCGCGAAAGAGCACCATAGCCGAGTGGGTGTGAGCATTGACAAAGCCGGGCGTCAATATGGAGTTTCCAAGGTCGATCAGTTCGTCGTATTCAAGACCTTCGGGCGGCGGACACTCGTAAATCCCTTTGATGTGAGCATCCTCGACAAGCACACCGCCTTCTTCAATGATGGTTCCCTTTTTGGGCACTATAAATCTGCTTTTTATAAGTTTTTTCATGGTTTCCTCCTAGTTGGTGAAAATTATACTGGATTGCAATTGAATCGGCCGGATCTCCTGGCGGGCAGAATGCTCCGTCCCGGAATTCCATAATCGATTGGGAACGGGTATAATAAAAGCCCAATTTAAACTTCAGAGGAGGATAATCATGAAGTTTCTCAAGATACTGATGCTTGCACTTACACCTGTTGCCCTTATGGCACAGAATGCACCGCAGGGAGGTAGTGGATCGCTCTGGGGACTCCTGTTGCCTTTCGCAGTATTTTTCCTGATTTTCTACTTCCTGATTGTGGTGCCGGAGAAGAAGCAGAAGAAAAAACATCTGGAAATGCTGAAATCCCTTAAGAAGGGCGATCGTGTTCGCACCAGCGGCGGCATCATCGGCACAATCACGCGGGTGGACAACGACACGATATCCATAAAGACGGGGCAGAGCGTCATCAAGCTCGATAAAATGGCCGTAGTGGCCCTCCTGAAAAACGAGAATCGGGAGGGACAATAAGGATTATGGATGACCTTTCCATAAGGATTTACGGCGACCCCGTGCTCCGCAAGGTCAGTGCACCCATTGAGGATATCACCGGTGAGCTGGTGGACTTTTCCCGGCGCATGGGCCATTTCATGGTCAGGTCTCATGGGATCGGGCTGGCTGCCCCTCAGGTTGGCAAAAACATTCGTGTCATCACCATCGACCTCGAATATCTTGAGCGGGGCAGGGGCGTTCAGGTTCTGATAAATCCGGTCATCAAATACGTGGAAGGCAGAACGGCAATGGAGGAAGGCTGCCTATCGATTCCGGGGCTTTACTGGAACGTGTTGCGTCCGGAGAAAGTGGTCGTTCAAGCGCTAGAACTCCTGCCCAACGGGGACGTCCGTGAGGTGGAGATCGAGGCCGGCGGCCTCTACGCACGGGTTATCCTGCACGAGATCGATCATCTGGACGGCGTGCTGTTCGTCGATCGAATCCCTGAGGATGAGCGCCGCATCGCCATCGCGAAGTGGAAGAGGAGCATGCGAAGTGGAAGAACCTCATAGGATCGTTTTCTTTGGTAGTGGCGATTTTGCTTTCCTCATTCTGAAAAACCTCATCGAGAAAGGCGTCAGGATAGAGCTCGTCGTCACCGCCCCAGACAAGCCCGGAGGTCGCGGCAGAAAGCCGCGTCCCACACCGGTCAAAGTGCTGGCATCCGAAAGCGGCATGAGGGTCATAACCCCTGAATCGCCCAACCGTTCCGCGGGGTTCGAGGCGATAAAGGCCATCAAACCGGATTTTTTTGTGCTCACGGACTACGGGAAAATCATATCGAAGCGGTTGCTCGATGTCCCGTCGAAGGCTCCGTTGAACATCCACCCATCGCTGCTGCCGGCTTACAGGGGAGCCGCTCCGATGGAACGGGCCATGATGGCCTGCGAGAGGAGAACCGGCGTCACGGTGATGGTGATGGACACCGGGATAGACACCGGGCCGATCCTCCTTCAGGAAGCCACGAGGATCAGCGAGACAGAAACACGGGGTGAGCTTGCCGTCCGTCTGGCGGAGATCGGCACAAGGCTTATCCTGAGAGCCATCAACGAATTTGACAAACTGACACCGAAGCCGCAGCCGTCACGTGGCGTCAGTTATGCCCCCAAAATAACGAAGGACGAACTCTGGATCGACTGGAATTCCTCTGCCATGTCCATCGCTTGCAAGATAAACGCCCTTTCACCCCGTCCCGGCGCACGGACATATTTCGATGGCAACTACGTTAAGCCTTTGAGGGCGCGTTTTGTGGAAGGCGATTGGGGAACTCCTGGCAGGGTTCACATCATCGATAAAAAGCGGCTGGTGGTTGCCGCAAGGGGCGGCGGTGTCGAGATTCTGGAGATCATGCCATCAGGTCGGCGCGCCATGCGTGCCGACGAATATCTGCGGGGACATTCCCCACTCGAAGCTTCATCAAATCAATGAGTTAAGTATTTTATGAAAATGGTTGCGAGACCTAACAGCAGCATAAATCCCGTGACATCAGTGAAAGTCGTAACGATGACGCCCGAGGCGAGTGCAGGATCCATTTTTAAGGCTTTTAGCGCGAGGGGTATCAAAAATCCCACCATGCAGGCCACAATCATATTGCCGAGCAATGCCACAAAGACCAGAACGCCGAAAAACCACTGCCCAACCCAGATGTAAGCTATAAGGCCAGTTATAAATCCCACAACGGCACCGGTGATCACTCCGACCAAAATCTCCTTCAGAAGCACTTTTTTGACGTCACTCAACATCACTTCGCCGAGTGCGATGCTCCTTATGGTGACGGCGAGTGCCTGCGTGCCGGCGTTCCCACCCATCCCGGCCACTATCGGCATAAAAACGGCAAGGTAAACAACGGTTGAAACCGTTGATTTGAACAGATTCACCACACCAGCTGCAAGAAAAGCCGTAAGGAGGTTTATCAAAAGCCACGGAAGCCTGCGCCGAGCCGCGATCTGAGGAGGTGTGAAGATGGATTCCGTCTCGCCCAGACCTCCAAACTTCGCGATGTCTTCGGAGGCCTCTTCCTCGATCACGTCAATAAGGTCATCGATGGTGATGACACCCACCAGCCTGCCGTGTTCATCGACTACCGGGACGCTCAGGAGGTCGTATTTCTCCACCATCCTCGCTACATCTTCCTGATCCATTGTCACGGGAACCGATTGGACAGGTTTTGCCATGTCGCCCAGACGGTTTTCTGCAGGCGACTTCAGGAGTTCTCCAATGGAAACCACGCCCTTGAGCTTACCCTCGTTGTCAGTCACAAAAATCTGCGATAGGAGACCTTCATCGATGTCGGGTTCGCTTTTTAGCCGCTTGAGTGCCTCTTCAACGGTCTGCTCCCCGTTCATGGAAACGAACTCTGTGGTCATAAGGCCGCCGGCCGTGTTTTCGGGGTATTTCAGTAGTTCCTCGACTTCCCGTCTCTCTGTTTCCGGCACTTGTGACAGGACTTTGTGGCGTTCATCCGGCTCGAGCTCCTGTATCAGGTCAACAGCATCGTCTACATCCAGCTCTCCAACCAGATCCGAAATGTCTCTGTGGGACAACAGCTGGAGGATCTCGTCGAGAACATTCTCGTCGAACCTGAGCAACACCTCCGCCTGCATTTCCACCGGGAGGTATTTGAACACAGCAATCCGATCCTCCCTGTCCAGCCTTTCGAGGACGTCAGCGACATCCTCAGGGTGTTTCTGTGCCAGAAAAGCTGCCGCTCGTCTGGGATCCCCAGATTTAAGCAGCTTTTTGGTGATTTCAAACAGTTTCTTTTCCATGCATATCGCCGCCTTTCTTTTTTATCAGGACTTTCTTGATGACACCCGATTCGTCCACCTCCTCCACGATGAAGACGTAGTCGCCAATGGTCACACTGGCGTTTTCTCTGGGCATCTGGGAGCCTTCCTTCCCCTCTTTGCCCATCAGATAAGAGAGTATCAGCCCGCTGACCACGCTGTGCTCTTCCTCAGATGGGATGTTGATCCCCATCTCCCGCAGGGTCTCAAGCGGCGTATCACCATCAACACGAATAATTTCCTCCCTGCTGTGTTCTATCCGTTCGATTTCGTAGTTGTAAAGGGCGTCCAGGAGTTCCGAGAATATCTTTTCCCTTTCTATCACGCCGGCAATACTGCCGTATTCATCGAGGACAATTGCCAGTTCTCTGTCGGCCTCTTTGAGGGCGTAAATTATGCGCTTTATCGGCCATTCTTTGTAAACGAAAACGGGCGATACAATCACATCGTCGATCTTCGCCTCCCTGCCCTCTACCTCCATGCTGGCCTTGAGGTAAAGCAATTCCCTCAGTTTAACGTATCCGAGTATGTCGTCCAGCTTTTTCCCGTAGACGATTATCCACGATTCCTCATTTTCCCTTGCAGTCTTGATGAATTCGTCCAGACTGCTCGATATGGGCATCGCCGGGACAGTCTTTATCGGCGTGATAAACCTGTCAGCCTTATTTTCATAGAAATAAAGCGCTGTGCTGAGCATCATGGCCTCTTCCTCGGATATTACGCCCCGTTCTCTTCCGTGTATGATCAGGTTTTCGATCTCATGTTTACCCCTATCTTTCAGTTCACCGCGAGATTCTTTCTTGATCAGGTAGCGCCTCAGCATTGACTCAAGGGGCACTATGAAAAAAAGGCTCGCGGTGTAAATTCCGTAGATCAACGGAGAAATCTTCTTGACAACGAGTTCTCTATGCCCTCTCGCGAAATTTTTAGGCAATATCTCGCCGAAAAGCACGATTGTGGCTGTTGCACCGATACCTGCAAATCCAACAGCCCATTCGCTGTCCATGAGTTCCATGAACCATTTGGTCAGAAAAATTGCCGCTGACACGGATGCGATGTTCGTTCCGATAAGGTCCGCCGTGAGTATCCTTTCGGGATATTCCATGAGCACATGGCCCATCTTGCCCGGGAACCAGAGCACAAGCCTGCGCCGGTCTATCGTTACGTATGCGATTTCATAAGCTGCGAATATTGCTACAAAGACCAGTGAGATTCCGAATAACAGAAAGTTAAGCGACTGAGATATAGCGCTCACTGTCATTCCGATGGGATGGGCGGCTCCCCCATCTGTTTATAGAACCAACACTTAGAGCATATCTCTCGTTTCTTTTCCCATGTGTCCTGAATCTGTCCGAAACAGTGTGTGCCAAGGACCTCCCAGCACCTGTTGCCATAGCCTTTTTGCTCGCGTTCGAGGTAAAAAGGACATTCCAGCACATCGTAACAGTTCAAGGCTTCAAAACAGAACTTGTATTCCTTACCGAGCGGCTCTTTCCAGCCATCTCCGGTGTAAATCTTTGTCAGCTGAGTGTTGGGGTAATAGTGAAACAGGATTTCTCTGTAATCGTAGCCTTTTTCTGCCATCATAGCCGCCCCGATCTGGCACATGCCGACACCATGGCCCCATCCAGCTCCCCTGAGCGTTATCTTCGTGGGGATGCCATCGCTGTCACGTTCAATTATCGGGTAGAATGCCGATGAGTAGAGCGTAGTCTCGGACAGCGCCTGCCTGATCCTGAGTTCCGGGGATATGACAAGTTCCTGTTTCGAGCCCACGATCTTGAGCTTCTCGATCCTCGCGGATGCCCCGCGGGACAACGGGACGAGGTCTAACAGCGTGCCGATATCAACCTTAAGCTTTTTCCTGATGATCTCCTCAAGTTCTTCCCGCTGATAGGTGAACTCCCAGCGGAAATATTTTCGTGCGTAGCCGATGTAAAGCGGAACATCCGGCGAGTCGAGGTTGCAGAAGGCCTCAGGGCGGGAGTCTATGAACTGCCTCGCTTTTTCCTCGGTGTCGGCCGGGAAAACCACCTCTGTGCCTTCCGGCGCATCGACTATCGGGATGAGATAAGGGACATGCTTCTCGCCCCAGACGGACTCGTAGGATTCAGAAATCCCGCCGCAGACTTTGGCAAAACGGGTGTCGCACACCTCGCCGTTGTAAGTCAGGACTTCACCGTCGGTCTCAACGACAGCCCTGATGGAGTTCTCGCGCTCACGGGTTGTGCCACGATATACCTGACAGTGGTCATCGGCGCAGAGGTCGAATGGATCATCGTAATGGTGCCTTCCGATGGTGGCGAATACGGTGCCCCTTGCCACAACTGTCTGGGCCTTGAGGAGTTCGATATGCATCGCATTGACCATTTCCGATGAATTGACGCTGAAAAGGTATTCGTCAACGGAAACCTCATTGACGGCCGTGACGCCGCCTTTTTTGCCGACAAGGAACTCCATGTTTCCCCTGAAAGATTGGGGTTCCTCGTGTTGCCAGTGGAAACCGATGCCCACAATTACCCCATCAACCTCAATAAGGCCATCTTCCTCCGAAGGAACGACTTTTATCCCGGCAGGGACATCGAACTGTTGGCCATCAATTACGACGGTCAGCCTGCCGCGGGGACGGTAGAACTGCTCGTATCTGACCCAGGGCATGAATCCTTCCCGTTCCAGCTCCTCTTTGGTCATGACGGCTTCAAGTTCGTTACCTTTCTCCACGAATACCCAGAACGCCCGGTTGTCGGAAATGATCTGTCCGTCATGGACAACCTGTTTGCCGACCTCGCGCACACCTGAAAGGAATCCTCGCTCCTTCAATTTGCGGGCGAGTTCCTGCGCTTCGGCTTCGTTTTTGAACTCTTTGAGAAAAACCAGCCACCTGCCGGGTTCCGGGGGCTCGCTGGCATAGACTTTGACTGTCCTTTTCGGCTCCAGCTTCCTGATGCGATTCCCGGAAAGGTCATAAAGGGCTGCCGGGCCGAGTGGTCGGAAACTTATCCCCGGTTTGTCCTGAATTATGCCGATCCTGATTTTTGGGCTGCTCATCAGTCGTCTGCTCCTTCCAGTTTCCTATCGCCGATTATGTAAACCAGCGTTCCCACATGGACAAGGTCGTAAAGTTCTATCACATCACGGTTTCTCATCCTGATGCACCCATAGGATGCCATCCTTCCGACGCGTCCCTCGTCGGCTGTCCCGTGGATGTAAATGGCGCGAATCTTTGAATCGACGCTATCGCCTTTGTTCACGCCCTCCTCAAGCCCTTCGAGGCACATCTCCCTCGTCGTGATGTAGTCGTGGCCGCTTTCGAGCGTATCCGTCCTGATGTGAGCTATCCGTCCGGTGGGCTTCCGATGTCTGATAATCTCCCCGTAAAGTGCGCCGTCGCCAACTTTGCACCATATCCTGTGTGCCCCGACTGGAGTTTTGTAACTGCCGAACCTGTTGCCTATGCCGAACTTTGACGTGGACACAGGATAACTCCGTATCACATCGCCATCTCCGCGAACGAGATAGAGCCTCTGTTCCGACACAACTACTACGATAGCCGTGTCAGAATCCGAAAGTCCAAACGTTTTCAGCCTTTCGAGTGCAATATCAACCGGTGACAGGGATTTTGTTGAAATTACCCCCATCAAAATCAATTCCATCATGTCAATCCTTCTCCCGAATTTTAAGTCCTTCCAGTGCGCCCGTTGGAATCAGCGCCCTGCCTATGATGACTGCAAGCAGTCCACTTCCCAGGGCACCGCCCACCGCGGAAAAGATCACCCCCGCCGTGATATACCACCCCGTGAAGCCGCTGTATTTGTAAAAAAAGTAGTCAAGGATGTAAGCGGCTATGCCGGAAAGCGCACCGGCCACCATCATCGTGAACTTGTCCCATCTGTTGTAGCCCGTCAAAAGGAAAACCAGTTCGGCCGCCAGCCCCTGCGCCAACCCCCAGATGAGGGCAAGGAATCCCCAGTGGGTTAAGGTCATCTCAACAGCTGCGGCCATGAGTTCTCCGAACACTGCGGCACCGGGCTTTCGGATGATGTAGGCTGCCAGTGTCCCGCCAAGATACCACATGCCAGCCAGAAAGTAATTCAGCGCAAAGGGTCTCAGGAGCGGCGAAAGTGTCTCGTAAATGAGCGTCCATGCCATCCAGAATATGGCAACTGCGACACCCATGACCGCAACAATGGTTATTTCACGCTGACTCCATGACTTCATAGCGGTTTAATTATAACCGAATTGCCCGATCTCAGTGGGAAAAGCTTATCCCTTGCCGCCAGCTTCCAGGCGGGAATGCTCGAAAATTGAACCCCTGTTTTAAACATCTCCTCGATGAGAGGACATTTGCCATTCGGCAGGTTGGGCCCCTTTGACCTGCGGCGATGAGAGCGATAAGAACGGCATTTCGGAGCGATTTCATCTTTTAAACCGGGAGGTTTTAACGGCCAATTCGGCCCGTTGACCTTCCCGAATGTGGGCTTTACCCTTTCCAGCCATGTTCGACGAACTTTTCTTCCACATAGACGAGAAAAAACTGCTCTCACAGCTCAACGATGCTCAACGTCAGGCGGTTCTCACGACAGAGGGGCCGGTTCTTGTCATCGCCGGCGCAGGGTCGGGCAAAACGCGTGTGCTGACCTACAGGATCGCATACCTGATCGGGGTCAAAGGCGTCTCACCATATCGAATTCTCGCCATGACATTCACCAACAAAGCTGCTGAACAGATGAAAAGACGTATTGCAAACCTGCTCAACGGCGAGCCGAGAGGCCTATGGATGGGCACGTTCCACTCGATCTGCGTCCGGATACTTCGGTGGCACATCGACCTTTTAGGTTACAATCGAAATTTTACAATTTACGACCGAACGGATCAGGCAACTCTGCTCAAGTCGCTGATGGGGCGGGGCTGGTCGGAAAACCCCCGCAGCATGGCGTCCAAGATCAGCCGTTTCAAAAACGGACGCTATGTCCCGGAAAACGATATTGAAGCTAAGCTGTTTCAGAGGTATCAGGAAGCTCTAAAGGATGCTAACGCCCTCGACTTCGATGATATCCTGCTCAAAACTATTGAGCTATTTGAGAAGTTTCCGGATGTGGCAAAAAGTTATTCCAAGCGGTTCAAATACATTCACGTTGACGAATATCAGGACACCAACCGCTCACAATATGTCATTCTGAAACACCTGTCACAGGTGCACGGCAACATCTTCGTCGTGGGGGACGAGGATCAGGCCATCTACGGCTTTCGGGGCGCTGATATCAACAACATCCTCGATTTCGAGCGGGATTTCCCGAATACCACCGTCATCAGGCTGGAACAAAATTACCGATCAACTCAGACGATACTGAAGGCGGCATCGACTCTGGTCTCACACAACGTGCTCCGCAAGGGCAAGACTTTGTGGACGGAAAACCCTGTGGGAAAAAAGATACCGATAATCGAATGTCGGGACGAAGACGATGAGGCCAGAAGGGTGGCAGAGATCATCGTCAAAAGCGGCCGCCCTTATTCCCATTTTTTGATCCTTTACCGCACGAACGCCCAGAGCCGCGCAATCGAGCAGGCATTGCGTGCAAGGAACATCCCTTACACGGTGGTGGGAGGGATGAAATTTTACGAAAGAAAAGAAATCAAGGACATCCTCGCCTACCTCAAGCTGATCGTAAATCCGGAGGACACTGTCTCGCTCAGGAGGATACTGAATGTGCCGCCCCGCGGGATCGGGATGAGGACGGTCAAGTTCATCCAGGACTTTTCGGAACACAATGGTATATCGTTTTTTAACGCAATCCTCCTGTCGATCGAGCAGAAGATGTTGAGGCCTTTGACCATCAACAGACTCAGGAACTTTGTCCAGACGATTGAGAGGTTCAGAGAATTGGCATCCACAATGGATGCTTACCAGATCGCGAAGGTTGTTGTCGAGGAGACAGACTATTTCGAGTATCTCAACAGGAGCGCACAGACCGAATCCGAGGTCGAGAGCCGGCGGGAGAACGTCATGGAACTTCTCGGCTCGATAAAATCTTTCGTTGAGGAGAATGAAGACGGGTCGCTTGAGTCCTATCTCTCAGCTGTATCCCTCAAAACGGACATTGATGAATGGGATGAGAATGCCGGCGTGGTCAGCCTGATGACCGTCCACACGGCAAAAGGTCTCGAATTCCCGGTGGTTATCATAATCGGCGTGGTGGATTCCGTGTTTCCACATTATCGCTCTTTCACGTCTCAGGAGCAGGTAGAAGAGGAAAGGAGACTCCTTCACGTGGCGATTACAAGGGCCAAAGAGGAGGTTTACATAACTTTCCCGCGTTACATGAGCATCAGGCCGATGGGAGAGCTTGAACCATCCCCATTTCTCGATGAACTGCCGGAAGATGCTATTGTGTGGTTGGGTTATGGCCTCGAGGAAGAGGAAAGTTCCGCGAGCAGTGCCTCCGATTCTCGATCTGAATCTTCTCAGCCCTTTAAGCCCGGCGACATCGTGTATCACCAGTTTTTCGGACGGGGTGAGATCCTCAAGATAAAAGACGGGAAAGCCATTATCCGATTCCCCGTGGGCGTAAAAACCCTCGTTCTGGAATACGCCAACCTCAGCAAAGTGTAAAAATGCCCTAAACGATATGCAGCAATGGTTCTGCTTCAGATTGATTTTCTTAGAGCCAGCAATTAAAATTTCCCGACGGGAAAACAATATGAGCAGAGCGAAAGAGGCAAAGCGGGTTTTTGTTGATCGAGCAAAAATACGTGTCATCGCCGGGAAAGGCGGTGATGGCATGGTGCATTTCAGACGTGAGGCGTTTGTTCCGCGCGGTGGGCCTGACGGCGGAGACGGCGGCGATGGCGGCAGCGTTTACCTCGTCGGCGATCGCTCCCTGAAGACGCTCCTCGATTTCCGTTACAACAGGATATTCAGGGCGGAGGATGGCCGTCCGGGCGGCCCGCAGAAAAAGCACGGCAGGAAGGGCAAAGATGTTTACATCAGGGTGCCACTTGGCACAATAGTTTACGATGACATCACCGGTGAAGTCATCGGCGAGATCACCCGTCACGGCCAGAAACTGCTTGTGGCAAAAGGCGGGAAAGGCGGGCGCGGCAATGCGAGGTTCGCGACTCCACAGCGGCGAACGCCGAGGATAGCCGAGCCGGGAACCGAAGGCGAGGAAAGATGGCTCAGACTTGAACTGAAACTTCTTGGGGATGTCGGACTTGTCGGATTTCCGAACTCCGGGAAAACGACGCTACTCAGGGCTATCTCTGGGTCCAGCGGAAAGATTGCAGATTACCCGTTTACCACCGTGACGCCGAATCTCGGGATGGTGAAGGATGAGGATTTCGAAATTTCCTTCGCTGTGGTCGATATCCCTGGAATAATCGAGGGTGCACATGAAGGACGGGGAATGGGACTGGACTTCCTGCGGCACATTCAGCGGACGAGGTTGCTGGTTTTTGTCCTTGACGCAGCGGATAACCCGCAGGATCATTACCGTAAACTTAAGGCCGAACTTGAGGCTTATGATCCTGCACTTCTGAACAAGCCGAGAATTGTTGTTTTGAACAAAATTGACCTGCTGGATGAGGATGTTGATCCACGCAGGCTTATCGATGCTGAGGAGGAGATTTATGCGGTTTCAGCGCTTCTGGGGTGGGGGATAAAAGAGCTGAAGGAGGGCATTAAAAGATGGCTGGTAGAACTAAAACGTCAAGAAAAACAACAAAACGAGGAAGCGTGAGCAGAAAGCCCAAAAACGAAGTCGATGATCTTCTCAGGTCTAAGGATTTAACGAAGCGGTTGTCTGCAGTCGACATCCTTCTGGAAAAAAAGGATGTCGATAAGCTCGTTGAGTTGCTCCACAGCGAGAGCTGGCACCTCAGGGAGAAAGCGGCTCAGGCGCTTATAACTTTTGGGATGGACGTTGCGGACAGGGTTAGGCCACTTCTTGACGAAGGTTATTGGTATGTGCGGGCAGTCGCATCGTTTGTGTTGGGCGAGATCGGCGACGAAGATGCTTTTGACAGGCTTAAAGAACTGTTAAACGAGAGAAACGAAACAGTGAAAGCAAGGGCCAGTGTGGCACTGGCTAAACTTATCAGTAAGAATGCTTCTCTCAGTGAGAAGCTCTCGATTGAGGAGAAGGTGATCCTCGAGAATATGCTCAAAAGCCTCAAGGAATTTGATCTAATCGAAAAAATAAGGCCAGCTCAGGAGACTCAGAAAAATGATAATTCGTAAGATACCGTCTCCATGGCTCGTGGATCAATTCGCCCTCACGTATCTCTCAAAACGTGATGAGCTTATCAAAAAGAGCATGCCCGAGGCGGACTTCGTCGAGCGTGTGCTCGAATTGAAGCCCGGCATGAAAATACTCGATATGGGATGCGGTGAGGGGCGCCATGCCATCGAGCTTGCAAAACGTGGCTATCAGGTCACCGGTGTGGACATCTCACCGGCCCTGATCAAAGCGGCATCCGCACGTGCACAGCAGCTCGGGCTGGAAATCGATTTCCGTGTGGATGACATCAGAAAATTTTATGTTCAGGACGAATATGATGCCGTGATCCTGATGTTCGTTGTGCTTGGAGATTCCGGCAAAGACGAGGATGATTTCGCCATCCTCAGGAACGCATATCGCTCTCTGAAGCCCGGAGGTAAACTTTTGGCTTCATTTCTGAACGCAGCAAGGCAGTTCAAGCGCGAAAATGTCAAATTTGACCTGAACACTTCCACGATCAGGTGGAGTGCGGACGTCGAGATAAACAAGATTTTGCATCATTTCACTCATCCTGTCAGGCTCTACTTCCCAAGTGAAGCTCAACTGCTTATCAAATGCAGCGGATTCGAGGTCACGGGCATCTTCGGCGATCCGTTCCGCGGCGAGGAGCCGATTATGCGCCCGGTGCAGCCCGAAGACCTTGAAATCATAATAACCGCCAGAAAACTCGATTCAAGCAAATAAAATGCCTTCCAAATTTGTCTGTCAGGTCTGCGGTTATGAGTCCCCGAAATGGCTTGGCAGATGCCCTATCTGCGGTTCATGGAACTCGTTTAAAGAGGTCAAAGAGCCGAAACGCAAAAAGGGGCGTGGAGGCGTGACAGAACAACACACATGGGTCGCTGAAGCCGATGCAGCCCCCATCCTTCTTTCCAGCGTGGAAACCCGGTTGGAACAGCGGATAAAAACCGGGATCGAGGAACTCGACCGGGTGTTAGGCGGTGGCATTGTGGCAGGCGGGTTCTACATAATCGGCGGCGATCCCGGCATCGGGAAATCGACCATCGCCCTCCAGATAGCCGACAGAGTAGTCAGGGAAGGACGCAGGGTGGTTTATGTCACAGCCGAGGAATCGCTTGGACAGTTGAAAATGCGGGCGCAACGGCTTTCTGCAAAACTCGATTCCATCTTTGCCATGTCCGCATCGGATATAAGCCGCATCCTCGATGCCGCCTCGGAACTCAAGCCTGACCTCCTGATAATCGATTCCATCCAGACGATTTACAATCCGGACGTCCCTTCGGCACCGGGCAGCGTGACACAGGTCAGGGAATGCGGGGCTATGCTCCTTCGATTCTCAAAATCCACCGGCTCGGCCGTCATCGTTGTTGGACATGTGACCAAAGACGGCACACTTGCCGGTCCCAGAACCCTTGAACACATGGTCGATGCCGTGCTTTACATGGAAGGAGACAGGAACATCGGCCTCAGGATACTCAGGGCCATCAAAAACAGGTTCGGCTCCACCGATGAGATCGGGGTGTTTGAAATGGCCTATAACGGCCTGATAGAGGTTAAAAATCCGTCGGAATTCTTCCTCTCTAAGATGGACCGGAGCCAGAGGATAGGGGTATCGGTCATTCCTTTGCTTGAGGGCAACAGGCCAATCCTCGTCGAAGCTCAGGCCCTTGTGTCACCAAGTCCATTTGCCGTCCCGATGCGAAACACCACGGGATTCGATCACAAACGTCTTGCTATGCTCCTTGCGGTCATCGAGAACAGGACGGGCATAATCCTCAGAAATGCCGATGTGTTTGTCAACCTCACAGGCGGCATAAAGGCCGACGAGCCGGGGGCCGACCTCGGCGTCGCACTTGCAATCATATCCTCATTCAAAAGGGTGCCCCTGCCTCCCGATTCGGTCTATGTGGGCGAAATAGGACTCGGAGGCGAGATAAGGCCTGTGAAGGGACTCAGGTTAAGGCTTCAGGAAGCCGCAAGGCTTGGCTTCAGAAAAGCGTTTGTCCCAACTCAGGAAAAGGTCGATGACATCGAGGTCGTTGTTGTCAGGAACCTTGCCGATCTGGAATTTTAGAGGATATTTTCCAGCTTTTTGATGACCTCCCGCACAGTCAACCTGATAGCTCCCACCGGATTGTCGGCTGTCACCACCTTCACGCCGAGGTAGTATTTTTTGTCCTTGAAGGAAAACAGCATGAAAGAGTATTTGCCTGAGAGTCCAAAGACCTCGTTGAGTTCTCCGTTCAATGCAATCTCACTGCTGCGCAGGATGTTCACGAATGTCTGGCGAATCTCCTCAGGGTTCTGATCCTCTAACTCATGGTGCACCCAGCGGTTATTGAAAAGGTCAAGGATACAGGCAAACCGGATGGTCGGTATTTCGGCAACGATCCTGCGGAAGGCCTTTTTGATGTCCTCGGGCATCTCCTCCCACACCTCTTCCTGTGCAGGTGTCGGAACGGCGACAGGCTGCTCTTTTGCCCTCTCCTTGAGCCTTGATTCGGCTTCATCCGCTGCACGGATGAGTTTCTCAAGCTCTTCGTGTTCTTTCTCTTCAGGTTGCGGCTCCTCGAAAAGCGGTCCTTCAGGTTTCTGAGGTGCGGCCTGTTCCAGCTCGGCCTCCGCCTGCTGCTCGGCCTCGGCGAGGATGGATTCGATCTCCTCAGGCTGTGGCTCCTCGAAAAGCGGACCTTCGGGCTTCTGAGGTGCGGCCTGCTCCAACTCAGCCTCTGCCTGCTGCTCGGCCTCGGCAAGGATGGATTCAAGCTCCTCAGGCTGTGGTTCCTCGAAAAGCAGACCTTCGGGCTTCTGCGGCCTCGCCTGCTCCAGCTCGACTTCCGCCTGCTGCTCGGCCTCGGCAAGGATGGACTCAAGCTCCTCAGGCTGTGGCTCCTCGAAAAGCGGACCTTCAGGTTTCTGCGGCTTCGCCTGCTCCAACTCAGCCTCTGCTTTCTGCTCGGCCTCGGCGAGGATGGATTCGATCTCCTCAGGCTGTGGCTCCTCAAAAAGCGGTCCTTCAGGTTTCTGAGGTGCGGCCTGTTCCAACTCAGCCTCCGCCTGCTGTTCGGCCTCGGCAAGGATGGACTCAAGCTCCTCAGGCTGCGGTTCCTCGAAAAGCGGACCTTCGGGCTTCTGCGGTTTTGCCTGCTCCAACTCAGCCTCCGCTTTCTGTTCGGCCTGGGCGAGGATGGATTCGATCTCCTCAGGCTGTGGCTCCTCGAAAAGCGGACCTTCGGGCTTCTGCGGCCTCGCTTGTTCCAGCTCGACCTCCGCCTGCTGTTCGGCCTCGGCGAGGATGGACTCAAGCTCCTCAGGCTGTGGCTCC
>Ga0256842_1001314_pt1 | contig 20187 bp, 18 predicted proteins | sample 4559240metaG_FD_185973 | JGI IMG/M metagenome (GOLD analysis project Ga0256842, IMG submission 185973) | Hydrothermal vent microbial communities from Guaymas Basin, Mexico - 4559-240 | ecosystem: Environmental > Aquatic > Marine > Hydrothermal vents | place: Mexico: Guaymas Basin | collected... | reverse complement strand
ATAGTAAAGACCCTCAACAACTTTAGCCATCTTGCTCTCCTCCTTTTTATTTTTTTGTTCTTGGTTTTATAAAAGGTTTCTTAATGACTTTCCCTTTAAGCTCCTTCCCTTTTCCTAAAATTCTAACCTCTTCTCCAATTTTACCATAAGGAAGGTCAATGTAGGCTAATGCAAGGGATTTATTCAACACAAATGAGAAGTTTCCGCTTGTTACAAATCCAATCTCTCTTCCGTTCTTAAAGATCTTATAACCATGTCTTGCAACACCACCACTAATCTCAAGTCCTCTCCATTTTCTCTTTACACCCCTCTCTTTAATTTTTTCAAGTGCGTTTTTTCCAATAAAGTCCTCTTTTGAAAAATCCACGAGAAATTTTTGACCAGATTCTATTGGATTTATGGATTCATCAATATCATTTCCATAGAGCCAATAGCACACTTCAAATCTTAATGTATCCCTTGCACCAAGTCCACATGGGAGTATGTTAAATTCCTTCCCCTTTTCAAGGATATCCATGAAAATTTTTTCTCCAAGTGATGCCTTCATATATACTTCAAATCCATCCTCTCCTGTATAGCCAGTTCTTGAAATGAGGAGTTTTTCTCCAAAGATTTCTATTTCGTTGAATTTAAAGTATCCAATCTGTGAGAGATCAAAATCTGTGAAGTTCTGGAGGAGTTTCTCAGATTGAGGTCCCTGAATGGCAAACTCCACGATTTCACTGGAGATGTTTTTCACATTAAGTCCGTCCCATAGATGTTTTTTAATCCAGTTAAAGTCCTTTTCTGTGTTTCCGGCGTTCACAACAAGAAGGATTCTTTCATCTGAAAATGTATAGGAGAACAGATCATCAAGGATTCCTCCTTCCTCGTTACACATTACTGTATACTTAACGTCTCCATAGGATGTTGAGTTGATGTTGTTGGTTAGTATATAATCGGCAAAGAGTTTTGCTTTCTTTCCCTCTATCTCTATTTCTCCCATGTGGGAGACATCAAAAATACCTACACTATTCCTCACTGATAGATGCTCATCCCTTATGGATTTATAATAAAGGGGCATCAAAAATCCAGAGAATTCAGTTAGATGCGCACCAAGTCTTTTGTGTAATTCAATTAATGGAACTGTTTTCATTTTTCTTCCTTATTAAAAATAAAAAGCCCCAGACATCTGGGGCTTTAAATATTACAACCTTACTCCCTCTTCGTGTGTTACTCTCTCCAGTTTCAAAAGATTTTCCCAATCCTCATCAATCTTTTTCTGCATCTCTTCAATTACATGTCTATTCTCTGGTTTGAATAGATGTTTGAATCTTGTTTGAAGTTTTAAAAACTCCTCAATAGGCTTCCTCTCTTTTGGCTTGTAGTTTATTGTAAGTACGCCATTTTCAATTTCATATAGGGGCCAGAAGTTTGTCTCAGTTGCAAGCCTTGACAGTTTTATTGTTAAGTTCTCTGGAAAAGCCCAGTTTGTTGTGCATGGCATCAATACATTTATAAATTTTGGTCCTTCTATGGATAGAGCCTTTTCTGCCTTATTGTATAGATCAACAACCTTCCATATAGAAGCCTGAGCCACATATGGTATGTTGTGAGCTGCTGCAATTTTCACAAGGTCTTTTCTCCATTCCTTCTTTCCAAAGGATACTTTACCAGATGGAGCAGTTGTTGTGGATGCTCCAAATGGGGTAGCACCGCTCCTCTGATGGCCTGTGTTCATATATCCTTCATTGTCATAGCACACATAGAGAAAATTGTGTCTTCTTTCAAGGGCTCCAGAGAGAGCTTGAAGACCTATATCATAGGTTCCACCATCTCCTCCAAAGGCAATTATGTTAACTTTATCTTTGACAACTCCCTTTTTCTTGAGTGCTCTATAGGCAGCTTCAACTCCAGATGCAGCAGATGCTGCATTAAGGAAAGTGACATGAAGCCATGGAACATTCCATGCAGTGTATGGATATATTGTTGTGACAACTTCAAGACACCCTGTAGCATTTACAACAATAACAGGATCTTTTGAAGCAGAAAGAACAGTTCTTACTATGGTATTTATCCCACATCCGGCACACATTCTGTGCCCCGGAACAAGCTTCAAACCCTGTTCAGCTTGAATTTTAGCCAATTCTCTTACATTCATTTTTTCCTCCTTACTCTCTAAGTCCTATACACTTTTCTTCACTTGAAATTTTACCTTCAAGGAGTTCATTGAAGACTTCCTTTATCTCTTGTTTGAAGATATCTCTTCCACCAAGCCCATATATATAACTCTGTGTTGGAATTCTTTTATCAAGGTCATATAGGGCGTTTCTTATCTCTGAATAGAGGGGAGCATAACCACCAAAGGAATAGGATCTGTCAAGAACACCTATAACTTTCAAATGTTTTAAAGCATCTCTTATTTCTTCATATGGGAAGGGTCTAAATAGTTTTGGTTTCAACAATCCTACCTTTTTGCCCTCTTTCCTCAGTTCATCCACTGCATCCTTTGCAGTTCCTGCAGCAGAAGATAGAACCACTATACCCACTTCTGCATCGTCAAGTCTATACTTTTCAAAGTATCCATACTCTTTGCCTGTGATTTCTGATAGTTCCTTTCCTATCTCTATATACAACTTTTTAGCATTCTTCATAGCTTCCTGTTCCTGTCTCTTTGTTTCAAAGTAGTAATCAGTTAATTCAAGGGGACCCATTGTCCATGGCTCCTTATAATTCAACAGGGAAAATTTTGGTTTTCTTTCACCAACAAATTTGTGCATAACCTCATCATCATATATCTCTACAACCTCAACTCCATGACTTATGATAAATCCATCAAGCATAACCATTGCTGGAAGTAAAACATCTGGATGTTCTGCAAGTCTTACCGCAAGGAACATATTTTCATACGCCTCCTGTGCATTTTCAGAGTAAATCTGAATCCAACCGAGGTCTCTTACCGCCATGGAATCGGAATGGTCACAGTGTATGTTTATTGGAGCAGATAATGCTCTATTTGCTATTGCCATAACCACTGGCAGTCTCAATCCAGATGTTGCAGGTAGAACTTCCACCATAAGTGCAAGTCCCTGTGATGCTGTGGCAGACATTGCTCTTGCACCAGCAGCTTCTGCACCTGTTACCACAGATATGGCAGAATGTTCTGACTCTGGTGTTACCATCACAGTATCCACAACTCCGTCAGCAACAAACTTTGCGAAGGTGTGGACTATTGGAGATTGAGGTGTAATGGGATATGCTGCAAGAACATCTGGTCTTATCTGCCTCATTGCTTCAGCAATGGCTTCATTTCCAGTTAATGGTTTTTTTGTGCTTTTAACTTTTGTCATACTCATTTTAATCCTCCCATGTTTCCCTTACCATTTTAATTGCTTTTGTGGGACATTCCTCAGCACATATTCCACATCCTTTGCAGTAGTCAAAATTAGTTTCAAGTCTAACTGGACCTTTATATACTCTATCTCTAAAACCTTTGACTCCTTCTTCAGATATGATCACAGGAATTGCAGAGTCTGGACAGTAATGAACGCATATCATGCAGTGGGTGCATAAAGATGGATCAAATTCTGGTCTAAATGTTCTCCAACTTCCAGTTTTGTATTCAAGAGAAGTTTTAGCTGGCAGATTTCCACCTATGGGTATTTCCTTCCACCCTTTGAGTTCACTCCATTTTACTTTTTCACTCATGACTTCGCCTCCTTATAGCCTTCTCTAAGAGCTTTTATGTTAGCCTCTACCTTCTCCTTTCCTATCTTTTTTTCAAAAATCTCCCTTATAGCAAGTTCGAGAGATTCCAGTTTTACAACAGGATGGGCTTTAACGAGAACTCCAAGAGATGGAACATTTGGAGCATCTCTACCAATATTGTTTATACTTATTCCACTTGCATCCACTGTGAAGATCTTTCCCTTGAACTTTGTTATTCTTCTTACCTCCTCAGGGCTCTTCACAGTATTCACTATTAACACTCCTTCATCAGATAAGCCTTTAGTTACAGGAATTGTGTATAAAAGTGTGTCATCAAGAACAATTACAACATCTGGATTAACTATAGGTTCGTGGGATCTTATCTCTTTCTCAGAGATTCTTGTATAGGCAACTGTTGGAGCACCTCTTCTCTCAGACCCATACTCAGGGAAGGCTTGAATCGTTTTACCCTCTTTAAAAGCAGCAAGGGCTAAAATCTGACCTCCCGATTTAGCACCCTGACCCGCTCTTCCATGAATTCTAACCTCAAACACCTCTTTCACTTTTTCTTTCCTCCATTTATTTGATTTTAATTATTGCCAAAAACCTTATTATATTATAGCACTTTAAAAAAATAAAGGAAAAATTTTTTTATAAACATAATGGCAATTATAATGATTGAAAAGAGAACAACTATTTTTTATTATTAATTAGAAACTTAGAACTGGGAGGTACAGATTTGATTGAAGATTTAATAAGGAACATTGTAAAAAGGGGTGATGTTGATTATCTGGAGATTAGGGTTGAAAAGGGAGAGAAGACAGGAGTTGAAATAAAGGGAAGAAGTTTAGAGACATTAAAGAGAGGTAGGTTCCTTGGAGGAAATGCCAGGGTTTTAGTAGGCGGTGTATGGGGTTTTGTATATTTCAATAGCCTTGATGAGATAAAAAGAAAAGTTGAAGATGCCATATCTCAGGCAAAAACTCTTAAAGGTTTGGTGAAGGATAAGACTATTCTTGCTCCAGTGGATACGGTGGAAGTAAAATTTAAACCTAAAGTAATCAAACATCCCAACGATGTTTCTCTTGAGGAGAAGGTAAAAACACTCATGAAATATAATGAAATCTTTTTCTCGGCTGGTAATGAAATAGTAGGAACTTTTATAAGGTATAATGACACAGTTAAAAAGGTTTATTTTGCCAATTCAGAGGGAACTTATGTTGAACAGGATGTTATAGATATAGGCTCAACAATGATGGTGATTGCAAGTAATGGAAAGGAAACACAGAGAAGTAAAGTTGGTTTTGGAAGTAGTAATGATATTTCTGTGATGTTTGGTCTTGAAGAGGAAGTTAAAGAAAAGGCGAAACTTGCAATTGAATTGTTGAATGCTAAAGAGATTAAGGGAGGAAACTTTCCTGTTGTTATAGACCAGGAACTTGGAGGAGTCTTTATACACGAAGCTTTTGGTCATCTAAGTGAAGGAGACAACATTTACGAAAATGAGAACTTAAAAAGAATCATGAAGATTGGAAGAGTTTTTGGCTCGGAAGGCTTAAATGTTTTTGATACAGGCGATATGGAGGGTAAGAGAGGTTTTGTTATGTATGATTCAGAGGGTGTAAAAACAAAAAAAGTTTACCTTATCAAGAATGGTGTGCTTTATGGAAGACTACATTCAAGAGAAACTGCAGGAAAGATGAATGAAGAAGCTACAGGTAATGGAAGGGCAATATCCTATAATTTTCCTCCTATACCGAGGATGAGAATTACATGTATAGAGAATGGTAAGGTTGATTTTTCTGATCTTATAAAAGATGTGAAGTTTGGGGTTTATGCAAAGGGAGCCTTTGGTGGTCAAACTAATGGAGAACTATTTACATTTGTGCCTGAAGTTTCGTACATAATAAGAGACGGGAAGATTTCAGAAATGGTTAAAAACATCTCTCTTTCTGGAAATGTGTTTACAACTCTTAAAAATATTGTAGGTATAGGTAATGATTTTGAGATACACGATTCTGGTGGTGGATGTGGAAAGGGAAATCAGTATCCGCTCCCGGTGAGTCATGGTTCTCCACACATACTTATAAGCAATGCACTTGTTGGAGGTAAGGGATGAGAGAGAAATTTGTAAAGCTTGTTGAACAAAGTGGAGCAAGTGGAGAACTTTTAATACTTAACATTGATAAGTTATCCCTCTCCTTTGAGAATGGTAAATTTAAAAATATTGAGGAAGGAAAAAACGGAGGTATCGCTGTAAGGGTTATAAAGGATGGAAAACTTGGTTTTTCCTTTTCAACTGATGCAGAGGATGTTGAATCAGTCGTAGATGAGAGCCTCACAGTTTCAAAGTTCGGTGATAAGGTTGATTTTCAGTTTGTAGAAGGTGGAAGCGCTGACGAAAAGAATTTTTATGATGAGAGAATAGAGAAGGAGGAGAGAGAGAAATTTATAGAAGAGGGAGAAAAGGTCATAGAGGAATTAAAAGCGTTTAAGAAGGAAATAGAACCCTTCTTCTATATGGAGAGGGATATTATAACCAAAGAGATAATTACCACAGATGGTTTTGAAGGTAGGATCAAAAAAACCGTTATAACATTTGCTCTTGGTGGCCAAATTATGAGAGAAGGAGATTTTCTTACCATTTACGATTCAAAGAGTTTCTCCAGTATGGATTTAGTTAACATAGAGAGTAGCGTGGAAAAGGTCAAGGAACAGTTTATAAATGCCGAAAATACCACAACTATAGAAACAGGAACCTATCCTGTTATATTCACGCCAAAGGCTACTTCCCTACTTCTTCTCCCCCTCTCCCTTGCTCTTAACGGAAGATATGTTGTTAAAGGTTTATCCCTTTTAAAGGATAAGATAGGAGAAAAAATCTTTAGTGAAAGTCTTTCCATTTATGATAAACCTCTCCTTGTGGGTGGTGCCGGTTCCATGGAGATAGACGATGAGGGCTCTATTACCAGAGAGAAGGTTCTCATAGATAAGGGTGTTGTAAGAAGTTTTCTTACAGATCTTGATAGTGGAAAGAAACTTTCACTTGGAGGAGGAAACGCTTTAAAGAAAAAGGGACTAACAGGAGAGATAGATCTTGAAACAATGCCATCACCTTCATTCACCAATGCTGTGATTGAAGAAGGTAAAGAAGACTATACAAATCTTCTAAGAAGCGTAAAGAAAGGACTTATTGTTGACTCTCTCATGGGAGTTATGATGGGTAATGTACTCGGTGGGGAGGTAAATGGAAATATTGAACTTGGATTCCTCGTTGAAAATGGAGAAATAGTAGGAAGAGTAAAGAATATGGCTCTCAAGTTGAATATCTTTAGGGATCTTACAGAAGTTTATCCATCAAAGGAAAGAGAATGGCATAATTTAACACTCTCACCATATCTTCTAATTCCAAAGGTTTCTGTCTCAGGTAAATAATTCTCTGGAGGAGGAGACTACTCCTCCTCCATTGTTATTGTCACCTTTCTTAAGATGGGATCCCAGCCTACATCCGCACCAAAGGTTTCTGCTATGAATCTAATTGGAACAAAGGTTCTTCCGGGTGGTTTTATTTCAGGAGCTGCATCAAGATAAACCTTACTTCCATCAATAAGTGCCTCATTCTTTCCAATGTAAAGTGTTATCTTCTTACCCTTAAAGTATATGTAAACCTCTTTAACTTTCCCTGTCTTTGGTGCATAGTCCACAGTTGCTCCAAGCCCCTCTGAAATAAATCTTAGTGGAACCATCGTTCTTCCAGGTGGTTTAATGTAAGGTGAAGCATCAAGGGTATATACTTCTCCATTTATATATGCAGTCATACTTCCAATAAATAGTTCAATAACAGTTTTCCTTACCTTTGGAACAACATTTACACTCACATCAACTTCTCTCTCCCCACCATTTCCAGATACTATAACCTTCCCCCTATTCATACCACCTGATAAACCTTTTGTATCCACAGTTACCTTTATGAAACCAGCATTACCCTCAAATTCTTGAGGTTCAACCTTTATCCAGTTTTGGGAGGTAGAGAAGGAGATATTAAGTATTCCTCCTCCTGAATTGACAAAGTAAATTAATTGAGATTTCTTTTCTCCTTCAAGCATGGATCCAAAATCAAGAGAATCAACCAATAATTTAATCTCTGGTGAACTCTCCTCCTCAATCATTTTAAATGTATGCTCTTTTACATATTCATTATTGTTCATAATAGAGGTCCATAATTCATCTTCAGTAACAATAAGTGGCTTTTCCTTTGAACCCTTCATATGTATCCTTAGTATCTCGTCTCCATTTGGAGTTATGAAAATATAGAAAGGTTCACCATCCTTTACCTCTCTTTCGTATGAGAAATTCACTTTTCCATCAAAGGAAAGAACTTCCACAACGAGGATTCCTGAATCTAAGGCATTTCCATTTTTATCGGTTAAATGAACCAGTATATTTGCTTGAGGAATCAGTGGGAAATCTTCTCTTTCCTCTATTTTTGGAAGGGTCTTGTACTTCCAGATATAATCTGGTGGAGGAGATGGATTCTTCTCGATGTAGTAATATTTCGTTTTACATCTATATGTTACACCAACCTTTTCTCCAGGATCCCTTACTCCATCAAAATCTTTATCCTGGAAAAAGCCATGTTCTATGAATATTTTATCTATCTTTTCTAAAGCACTTTCGTTGTCTTTGAATTTCTCTCTTAAAGCATCGTACAGTTCCTTAATATTTTTAACTTTTTTCTCTTTGAGTAAGCAGAAGAAATCTCTCCAGTTTGAGAATGAAAAACCATCATCATCTCTCCCATGGATAAGAACATTATTCTTTATTTCATCATACCAACTTCCACCATCAAGTAAATCTAAAAGAAGACCAGCTACACCGAGTTCTTCATCTGAATTAAACATAATTATTTTATGTCCAGCTGCATCCTTTAATTCTCCTCCAACACATTTTATATTGCTTCTATTGACTCTATGGAAATTACCAGATGAATCAAAATATCCGTATGATGCTGTATCAGATTTAAACTTTCCATTTTCGAGGTCACTCATTCCACCTTCCCATCCATATATGCCATTTCTTTGTGCGGATACATCAAGACAGCATGTTCCTTTTAATTTAATCTGCCTTAAAATAAATAATGATGTAGCTTCTGCAAATCCTTCAACAAAAGAATCACTTGAATTTGAATTGGATAATCCAAAGTGGTTTCTATCTCCGGAAGCCAAGGGCGGTATTCCATAGAGAGAATCATGTAAGAAATGTCCAAACTCGTGCCATTCTCTATTCATAGGTCTATTGTTTGAAGTTAGTGGACTGTCTGCCTTATCTATATTTATCGTTTTATTCCAGTACCATGTGCCATTTGTATTACTGAATGCACAAACTTTTAATGGAAGCATAGAATCCTTTATCATTTTTTCTACACCGCATGTTTCGTCTCTGAAGATACTAAATGCTTCATCAATATGACAGAAGATCTGAGCTAAATCTTTTGGATCATTTGTGAAATCGTTAGGGAGCGTTAAGTCTGCATCTTTTCCAATAATGATGTCTCTGTTATTGGTTATTTTTGGGCATGGTTTGGAATCATCTTTAATATGGACTTTTACAAAGAAGAGATTTTTACAGTCATAATACTTAACCTTAAACTCTTTTGTTTCAAAAATTACTGCGAGTATATAATCGTGTTTACAATCAAAATCAAAAAATAAAAAGTCAAACTTTCCATCTTTGTCAGTATAAGTTTCAAGATAGTATTTTTTATCTGGAAGTCCTGTGTTGAAGGAAGAGTGAACATCAGGAAAGTCTCCCTCAATCTTTTTAAATTTTTTATCAACACTACATTTTGGTTCATAATTTAAGAAAAGAAGTACCCTTATTCCTTTCAAAGGACACTCTTTATTTTTGGAGTTTAAGAACTTTACACTTCCTTTGATTTCTCTTGCATCAGGACAAATTGTAACCTTTAGTTCCTTTATGATTTCTTTTATACAAGGTGGGGAAGGAGAGATACTGAAAATTAAATTGAATGTGAAATAAGCATTTGTTTTTGATGGATTCTCTTTTACTTCTGCGAAAATTGTAATTTCTTTCTCCTCTTTTGGAGAAAGAGTCAGAGACTCCGGGTCGAAAGTAATCTCTACTTTTGCACTACCTATTGGTTCCTCTTTCAATTTAGCGGTTCCTGAAACTGTTACATCAATATCTCCTGTATTTTTTACAGTTATTACAATTTTTTTCTTATCTTTTCCACCAACATATGTACCTCCATAATCTATACTTGAACATGTAGGACAGAATACAATCTCTTCTGGATCAGAAATGGTGACTCCGCATGTGACCTCTTCTATGATTTCAGGAATAATCTCATCTTCTGTTTCACCGGTTCTTCCTGTAACTTTTATGTAGTCTCCCTTTTTATATTTACCTTTGTCCTCGTCCCTTAAAAGTACTTTGAATCTTTCTCCATCAAAGGTCTCAATAATTATGTACCCTTCTTCCTCATTTACCTCTATCACTTCTCCTTCAACTGTAATGGACATGGAGGGACATATCTTTAATGTTACTGTTCTTTGGTAGAATGAAGATACAAATTTAAGGTGAAGTGTTACAGTTTTTTTAAGCTCTTTTGTTTTAACTAAAACCCTGAATGTTTTAACTTCACCGGGATAAAGAGTTATTGTTGGATTAAAGATAAGCTGTACATTTTCATTTTGCTCTAATGGTGAAACAGTTATAACTATACCACAACCATTTGTATTTCTAACTATAAAATCTATTGCTTTAGTATCTGTGGGTTTCATAATGATGGTCAAGTTCTCAGGAACTATATTGAAAACAGGCAGGATGACATTAAGGGTAACAGAAATCACATCTTCTTTGACTGTTTCATTTGCTGTAAAGTAGTATCTTATTCTTAGATTACCATTGTATGTTCCAGGGGAGAGATCTTTTCCGCTTAAAGTTATAGTTGTTTGGAAGGAGTAACCTTCTGGTGGTGCGTAAACCTCGGTTTCGGTTTGTTCTGGTTTTATCCAGTCAGCATCAGGTATAAGAGTTATGTTCACAGTTTGTGATGGATCAGCCCAGACAGTTATTGTTAGGGTAATATTTGTTTCTTCTCCTGGACAGACAGTTGCCTCTATGTTTTCTGAAGAGGTTTCAAAACCCTGACTTCTTAAATTGTATGAAAATGAAGAGGGAACCCATATACCCCATAGTGTAAATGTTAAAATCAAAATTATAAAAATTAAAGGGGACAACTTTTTCAATTTTCCTCACCTCCTATTTTTCTTACTACTATTATACCTCAATTTATGAGATTTTTTCGGTTTAAAATTGTTCCTAAAATTAGTATAATTATTTATAAATTTATAAATTCTAACATGAAAGGAGAAAGATATGCATCCAATATTTCTTAAGATAGGAAGTTATGAAATAAGATGGTATGGCGTAATGATTGCCATTGCAGTACTTACTGCAGTTTTCTATGCATGGAGGGAAGCAAAGAAGGAGGGAATAGACGAGGATAAATACTTTGATTTTGTAATATGGGTAATAATTGTAGGTATTATAGGAGCAAGAGTTGTATTCGTTCTTACCAATAATCCATTATTTTATCTTACTCATCCCTTAGAGATACTCAAAATATGGCATGGAGGACTTGCATTTTTCGGAATAGTAATATTCGGTTTTCTTTTTACATACTTTTACTGGAGAAGATTTGGACTGTTTTATAAAATATTAGATATTGCTGCACCAGCACTTGCTCTTGGTTTTGGTATTGGAAGAATTGGATGTTTTCTTAATGGGTGCTGTTATGGTAAGCCAACTTCTGTTCCATGGGCTGTAGTCTTTCATGATCCAGCATCTTTCGGACCTATTGGAATTCCAATTCATCCAACACAGCTTTATCTATCAGCCAGTGGTTTTATTGCCTTCTTTATCTTAAACAAGGTGAAGAAAAGAATTAAAGTTGAAGGAGGATTGTTTGTCCTTTTTCTTGTGCTTTACTCAATATGGACTTTTATAATTGAGTTTTTCCGTGGAGACCACATGCCAATATTCGGTCTTACAAATGGCCAATGGAGTGTTTTCCCTATCCTTTTGTTTGCCTATCTATTCTATAGATCTTCTCCCACCCTAAAACATGGAAAAGAAAAACCTGAAGATGAGAATCCTTTAGACTCTTCTCAAGAAGAAAGAGAGGTTGAGGAGTCTTAAAAAAGAGGGTATAGGATGATCCACTTCCTGAAAGAACCAAAGCATCTGGTTTAAATTTCATTAGAGTCTCTTTAATTTTAATTAGATTGGAATTTAATCTAATGGCAAATCTCTCAAGGTCATTTTTAAGATAAGAAAAAAAATCTTTATTACTGATTAACTTGTCCAGCACCAGATCGGTGGAGGTATTAAAATAAGAGTATTCATCCACTAACGAGTAGACATGGGAAGTATTGATTCTAAAACCGGGGAATACAACTGCAATGAAAAATTCCCTATCCTTTACATAAATAGGCATAACCTTTTCACCTTTGTTCTCTATGAGGAGAAGATTCTCCTCTCTAATAAAGAGTGGAACATCTGAGCCAATCTTTGCCCCAATGTTTAGTAAGTCTTTTAGACTCAATGGGTAGCCAAACATGGAGTTAAGTGCTTTAAGTACAGTGGCAGCATCAGAACTTCCACCTCCAAGTCCAGACCCTACTGGTATATTTTTTGTTATTTTTATATAGAATTCCTTTTTTGCATTTATCTCTTTTAAGAATAAATCCAGAGCTTTCTTTACTGTGTTATCTTCTCCAACCTTTTCTCCTGTAAAATAAATTCCACTCCCTTTATCATCAATTTCTATAATGTCAAAGAGAGGGAGTTTTAATACAAGGCTCTTTATCTTATGATAACCATCGGGAAGTTTTCCAACTACATCAAGAGTTAGGTTTATTTTCGCTTTGGCTAAATATTTCATAAAGTTTTATATACTCCTCAACAGATAAATTTTCAGGTCTTAGATCCATGTTAAATTCAGGAAGTTCTTTAATAAAAGAGAATATAGAGGTTTTAATCTTCTTTCTTCTCTTTGAAAACACTCTTTTTAAAAAGACTTCATATCTACTCCATTTATCCTCCCACTTCCTTATCCTTTTAAACTCAAAGAATGTGGAATCAACCTGAGGCACAGGAAAAAAGTTTTCCTTTGATACACTTTTAAGCTTTCTGAAACTAAAGAAAGTTTGAAGAAACACAGAAATGGCAGAGTAGGTTTTTCTTGATGGGTAAGATTTGATTCTTTCACCCAACTCCTTCTGAATCATAAAGTATCCCCTTGTTATATTATTTATCTTGGCTACTTTCTTTAAAATTTCGGTACCTGATGAGTATGGGAGGTTGGAGAAGAAAATAAGATCATCACCAGGGAATTCCTTTTCTTTCAAAAAGTCCATAAATCTTACCTCTACATTCTTTACACCCTCAAGATTTTTATAGATCATCTCCTTAAGTCTCTTATCTATTTCATAGGAGATAATGAATTTACACCTTCTTGCAATCTTCTCAGTTATATTTCCCACACCTGTACCTACTTCAATGACAAAATCTTTTTTTGTTATAGAGGTTAAGTCTAAAAGTTTATCAGGATCTCCAATAAAGAAATTCTGTCCCCACTTCTTCTTTAAAAGGATACCTTTCTTTTTAATTTCTTTCTGTATGTTCAAATTTTTATTTCTTCTGAGATATCACCAATGAAGGGAATTTTCCAGTAATTGCCTGTTATTGCATACACAAAACCAACCACAGCTACAATAAAGAGAATGGCTCCACCCAAATATTTGAATATAAAACCTATTGCCGGGATAAGGGAGAGTACTCCATTGATTACTTCCACAATAAAAAGTATAAGTCCCTGTTTTGCATGAGCTTTTGCAAATTCACTATTCGGTGCCACTGCAAAGGTCACAATGAAGAGAAGGGGGATGTAGCTTATGGCAGCGAGAAATTTATTTTTTTCAGCATCTTCCCTGTTAAAATCCATCATCATGCCTCCTTCCTCCGCAAAATTTTAATTTCTTCTTTTAATTCCTTTATATCCTCCTCCAGTTCCTTTATCTTTTTAAGGAGGTATTTCTCCTTTTCCTCCCAAGAAGTATCCAGATAAAGTGATGGAGAAAGCATCTCTTCGCTTTCGTCAAAGAAGGATAGTAAGACATCCTCATCATCAAGGGAGTTTATCTCTTGAATAATTTCTCTCATTCTTCTTTCTCTTTTTTCCTCCTCAGTAAGTTCCTGTCTTCGCCATTTTATTAGCATAGATACAGGAATGTATACTACCCCTTTTCCATTTATCATTCCCACAGTGCCAAACCGAGCTTTAAACTCTTTTATAAAGGATGGAGAAACAAGATACACATCCTGAAACTCACTTACAAAAACCACTGTAGCTTTTACAGGTCTTACCTTTTTAATTCTTTCAAACTTTGAAAGAAACTTGTCCAGTGTATCAAGTTCAAGATAAACTGCTCTATCCCCAAAGTACTTATCTTTTAAAAGGTAAAATATTTCGTTGAATTTAGTGGTGAAGGTTCCATGTCTTAGAAGCGATATAAAAGATTCACCATAAAGGAAGTATGTTCCCTGACTCACCATCAAAGTTCTCTTCACTCTCTCAGAAAAAATATCAGTTAAAACCTTCTTGGCAAGTAACTTAATATCAGAAATCATGTTTTAATTTTACCATGAGAAAAAGAAATAACAAAAGGAGACGGAGGTAAGACTCCAAAAGGGTCAAGCACAGGTTTATCTGATGAAAGTATGAGATCGTATGGAAGCCTTGAATGGTTTGTTCCAATAACTATAACATCTGAGTTTCTGATTAACTCCTCTGAGGGTTTTACACCCTTCAATTCCTCGCCATTTAGCTCTATTTTTTCAACAAATGGATCGTAGAAACTTACCTTAAAGCCATCTTTCATTAGAATTTCAATAAGCTTCAAGGGTGGTGAGTTTCTTAAATCCCCAACATCCCTCTTATAACTTACGCCAAAGAAAAAGACTCTCTCCTTTACATAAGGTTTGATAAGTTTGTACCAGAAAAGAGGTATACTCTCATTTATAATATCTGCATCCTCAACCATAGAAAATCTCATTCCAAGACTACGGGATCTTTTTGAAAGGAACAAAGGAACTGTTGGTATGCATTCTCCTCCAGCGCCCCATCCAGGATAAAAGGCATTAAATCCATAGGGCTTTGTTTTTGCAGCCTCTATTACCTCAAACACATCAACTCCTTCAAGATGACATAACCTTGCAAACTCGTTTATAAAGGATATATTTATGAATCTGTATGTATTTTCAAGAAGTTTCACAAGTTCGGCAGTCTTTGTACTTGATACAGGAACAATCTTTGAGAAAATGTTTGAATAAAAGTAAACTCCAAGATTCAACGAATCTTCATCTATCCCACTCATAACCTTGGGTATTTCATGAAGAGGATACTTACTTCCTGGATTTATCCTTTCTGGAGAGAAGCAGAGGTAAAATTTTTTTCCTTTTTTTGAAAATTTTTTATATATTACCTCTTCAGTGGTTCCTGGAGGGAGGGTACTTTCAAATATAAATAATTTTTCACCTTCTTTCCATACACTCTTTATATCCCTTATAGCCATATTTATGTACTTGAGATTTGGTGTCTTGTTTTTATTTAAAGGCGTTGGTACAGAGACTATAAATACATCTACATTTTTTAAATCCTTCTTTGTGTTGGTTGGAAAGAATGTTTTGCCAAGAACATCCCCTATCTCTTCATTCTTTACATCAACTATATAGCTTCTTCCTTTGCTTAAGAGGTTGATCCTCTCCTCTGATATATCAAAGGCTTTGACCTTAAAACCTTTCCTTGCAATTAGTAAGGATAGGGGTAAACCAACATATCCAAGCCCTACAACAGAAACCTCTATTTCTCTATTTTTAATTCTCTTTTTAAAACTTGATATATTCTCCACCAAACTCTGCTTCCTCTCCAAGTTCTTCTTCTATTCTTATTAATCTATTATACTTTGCGGTTCTTTCACCTCTTGCAGGTGCCCCTGTTTTTATCTGATACGCATTTGTGCCAACTGATAGGTCGGCAATGTAGGTGTCCTCTGTTTCTCCTGACCTGTGGGAAACCATGACCCTGTAGTTGTTATCTTTTGCAATTCTTATCACCTCAAGAGTTTCTGTTAGTGTCCCTATTTGATTTAATTTTATAAGAATTGCGTTTGCTATACCATTTTCTATTCCCTTAATTAGCCTTTCTTTATTTGTAACAAATATATCATCTCCAACAATCTGAATCCTTTTTCCCAATCTCTTCGTTATCTCTTTCCATCCATCAAAATCATCTTCAGATAGAGGGTCTTCGATGGAAATTATCGGATACCTTCCTACAATCTTCTCGTAGTAATCTATCATCTCTTTGGCTGTTCTCTCTTTTCCTTCAAATAGGTATTTGCCATCCTTGTAAAATTCAGAGGCAGCACTATCTATGGCCATAAATACTTCTTTGCCAGGTTTGTATCCAGATTTTTCTATAGCTTCAATTATTAATTTTATGGCATCTTCATGTGAATCAAGGCTCGGTGCAAAACCCCCTTCATCTCCAAGCCCAGAGAGTAATTTTTTCTCCTTCAAAATACTCTTTAGACTCATATAGATTTCACTGGCAGCTCTAATCGCCTCTTTAAAGGAAGTAAAGCCTCTTGGAACTATCATAAATTCCTGAATGTCAAGATTATTATCTGCGTGTTTACCCCCATTTAGAATGTTCAGGAATGGAACTGGAAGGACATTTGCCTGAACCCCTCCAATGTAAAAGTAAAGTGGAACACCAAGGAAGTTTGAAGCAGCACGGGAGGTGGCAAGGGAAACCCCAAGAATGGCATTAGCTCCGAGATTGCTTTTGTTATCTGTCCCATCAAGCTCAATCATTCTTTTATCGATTTCTCTCTGTTTCAGACAGTCCATTCCAAGAATTTCCACAGATATTAACTTTTCTACATTATCACATGCCTTTCTAACACCCTTTCCATGAAATCTTTCATCTTTATCTCTCAACTCAAGAGCTTCATGTTTTCCAGTTGATGCTCCTGATGGAACGGCAGCTCTTCCCATAAAACCAGATATTGTATAAACTTCAACCTCTATGGTTGGGTTTCCCCTTGAATCTAAAATCTCTCTTGCTTTCACATCAATTATCTCTTCCACTCTTCACCTCCATCATTTCCTTAGCAAAAAGTGCTGCTCCAAGAGCACCCATTATCTGGGGATGCTCTGGAATATTTATTTTCAATTTTAATAAATCTTCAAGCGCCATCACCACACCAGCATTCTTTGCAACCCCTCCAGTCATAACAATCTCTTCTTTAATTCCAACCCTCTTCATAAGAGACAATGCTCTCTTGGCAACAGAGTAGTTTATTCCCTTGATAACATCCTTTTTATCCTTTCCTTCAGCGAGGAGAGAAACCACTTCAGATTCTGCAAAGACTGTGCATATACTTGTTATTTCTACCATGTTCTTTGCCTCTTTATGAAGGATACCAAAATTGTCAAGTTTCTCTTGAAGGGCATGGGACATAACCTCAAGGAATCTTCCAGTGCCTGCTGCGCATTTATCATTCATGGCAAAATCAAGAACCTCCCCCATATCTCCAACTCTTATAGCTTTGCTGTCCTGTCCACCTATGTCTATTATTGTGTGAACATTTGGAAAAAGATACTTTGCTCCCTTTGCATGACAGGAGATTTCTGTTTTTGTTATATCAGTGAAATCAACATTTATCCTTCCATATCCTGTGGCAAGGATAAGTGATAAATCATCTCTTTTAAGGTTAACCTCCATAAGAATTTCATCTATTAATTTATTGGCAACTTCGTTTCCTCTCACTCCAGTGGGAGCAACCCTTGACGCAACAATTTTAATTTCCTCGTTTGCACTTATCAAAACAACCTTAGTGGAGACAGAACCAATATCTACTCCCATAAAATATTTCATGAAATCACCTCCAGAAAACCTTCCAATCTTGTTTTGATTTGCTCTTTTGGGAAGTTTGTCTCATCAACCAAATCTCCGTCTATAACAATTGATGGTATCCCATTTTCTATGAGTCTCTTCCTTAAAATATAGGAATTTCCTGCACCCTGTCTGCACCCCCACTGATTAAAGATTACTACTCCATCTGCTTTATACTCCTTAACCCCTTTCATTGCCAGAGAGAATCTATCATCCACATTTGAGAATACAGTGGAGGAAAGTACCTTCTTTGCAAGCGATAGAAATGGCTCATTTATATCAAACTCATCCCAGTAAACCTTACTTGTCTCCTCAAAGACAATATAAGCTCCTTTTTTATTAAACCAGTTAAATAAGTCAGTTTTAAAGTATGGTCCAAGGTGCATCCAAAAAATTTTCTTTTTAACCGGCAAGAACTCTTTTTTCTTTAACCTTTCTTTAATTTCATCCCTTAAAGCCTTAAAGAATTTGACTCCATATCTTGAGCCGAAGGCAGAGAATATCATTCCTGCATATCCAAGAAACTTTCTTCCCTCTATTACAACCCCTTCCTTTCTCAATTCATTTGCCTCTATAAGATATTTCCTTGCCTCATTAGAATAATACATAGCGTTTCTTAATCTATTAAAGGAATTTCGTCTTCCAGTAGATTTACTTAGTTTTTCAAATACACTCTTAATTGATTCTGCCACATACTCCAGTGTAAAGTTATCGTATCTATACGGAACATCTATAACATTAAAATCTCCTCCAAGCTCCTTTGAGATTAAAAAGAATGAGTGAATTGCAGAATGACATGGTTGATTTGTAACTACAAGGAAGTTTGGCTTGGGAAGAAAGCCCATCTTTATAAGTCCCACAAGACTCCTATGAACACTGCATAGATCCTTTGAATATACAATGTCTTCAACTTCATAGAGGGATGAGGAGGAGATTCCAAAATTGGCAGAGACTGCTGAGGCAACCTCTGGGAGAATTGGATATATATCAAGGGCATAAAAGATCTCCGTTGGCATAAAAACATTACTCATAATTACAGTGCTGTTCTTGGCAAAATTCCTTTTTAGAATTTCCATGGAGAAATCAATCGACACCTTTCCTATTCTATCAGGTCTCAGTATCTGCAAAAGTATAGCCTTTATTAGTGGATATATATATGATTTGGATACAATTTTTCTAAAAAAATCCGGCTTTATTTTAGATGTATCAAGATTCATCCTATCATCTCCATAAACGCTTCAACCCTTGTTCTAATCTGTCCTCTTATTCCCATGGTGAAATCATCCTCCAAGAGAAGTGTCTTTATCCCCTTTTCTTTAAGTCTCTTTCTCAAAACAGGAATGTAAAATAGGAGGGGGTCACAATACTTTAAAGAGTAAAAAATAACACCATCCAGATTCATTTCTCTTACCCTGTTCTCTATAAAGGAAATTTTATCCTCTATTTCCCTTCTTCTAACGCACCCTTCCCTCTTTAATAGATAGAAGGAGAGAGTTTCAAAGGGATCTGAAAGTAGATATACATCCTCAAGAATTCTTTCCCCAAAACACGAATCATCATACACTATCTCTACTCCAATTTCCTCAAGATACTCCACAAGTTCGTATGGATACATGGTTGAGAAAAGATAAAGCTTAACCTTTCCCTTCTTGCCGTTAAAAGAGAATTTTAGTTTTAAAAATTCCTCTGGCTCCATAGAATTAAAGAGATTATGCATATAGAATAGAAAGGTTCCCTTCCCAATGCCATTTATATTTTTTTTCTCTTCCCTTATCTTTTTTCTTGCCTTATTGTATATTTCTATTGAATCAAATATTTTCTCGGGGGAGGATTTGTTTTTAGAGAGATGCAAAAACAACTTTTTAAGTTCGTCTGAGAAGAATTTTATATCTTTTTTCTCCTCACCAAATGGAACCTCAAGAAAGTAAGTATCATCTGATAGTTTCATCTCTTTCCAGACCTCGTATATTCTCTTTGATGAATCACATCCATCTGTAAATATAACTTTTTTCATGTAGAAATCTTCCCTTAGTTTTTCTTCTGTAATGCTTCTTAAATAGGGACAGACATATTTTGGCATTATCTCGTCAGTTTTTACAGGAAACATGGGAGGGGGAATGTATCTAAAAGGTATTAATCCAGAGGCGTGTATAATCTCTGGAGGAACATATGAACAAAAGTAGAATACATAAGATTCACTCTTTATAGCTTCCTCTCTTTTCTTTTTGTAGAAATTCTTTAATTCCTCTATACTGGTCATCAGAGATTATTATACCATTTAAATTATTGTAAAATGGAATCATATAAAACTGAACATAAGAAGGAGGTGTATGCTAACTATTGTCTTTACCTTTGAATACAACATACTCAAATTCTTTGAATCTATAAGAACCCCTTTTTTAAATAAACTCTTTATAGGTATAACAGAGTTTGGAAGTTTCGATTTTTATATA
>Ga0256842_1001313_pt1 | contig 20187 bp, 19 predicted proteins | sample 4559240metaG_FD_185973 | JGI IMG/M metagenome (GOLD analysis project Ga0256842, IMG submission 185973) | Hydrothermal vent microbial communities from Guaymas Basin, Mexico - 4559-240 | ecosystem: Environmental > Aquatic > Marine > Hydrothermal vents | place: Mexico: Guaymas Basin | collected... | reverse complement strand
TACTTAACTTTTTGAATGGAAAGGTTGCAAAATATAAATTCCCCACAAAGTTTGAATTTGTAGATTCTCTTCCTCTTACTGCCTGGGGAAAGGTGAAGAAGATCGCTTTAAAAGAAATGGAAATGAAAAGACAACAGGCAAAAATTAAGCAAGAAAATTAAAATGATTTCTATTCGTATATCAGGAAAGGGTGGGCAAGGTGTAAAAACAATAGGGGAGCTGTTAGCAGAGGCTTCTGTTTTGGAAGGATTAAATGCGATTCAGACAGCTGTTTACACACCTGAGGTTAAAGGAGGTAGTTCGAGCGCTGATATAATCATTTCAGAAAAAGAGATATATTATCCCTTGATAAGAAAGATAGATATACTTCTTGCTTTTACTCAAAATGCGGTTAAATACAATCTAAAAAAAATAACTCCCAAAAGCACTATTATATATGATTCAAGCCATTTTGCTTTGGAAAAAATCCCCAATGTTAATATTATAGAAGTGCCTTTTGAAAATATATCTCTAAAAGAATTTGGAAAAGATGTGTTTTTTAATATAATGGCTCTTGGATTTTTAATTTCTTATATAAAGATCATCTCTCCAGAACGCGTTCTAGACCTCATTTCAAAAAAGCTAAAAGGATCAGACGAAATAAATACTCGCCTGTTTTTTAAGGGGTTAGAATTAGGTAAAAAATATGAAAAAAAAGTTTAAAATAGTAGTAAAAACAGAGCTTTGCAAAAGATGTAGTATATGCGAATATATTTGTCCAAATTCTGTATTTCAGATGAAAGATAGTTTTTTGGAAATATATGATGAAAGATGTAAAGGATGCAATATATGTGAACTTATCTGTCCTGATTGTGCAATAAGTGTGATAAGAGAAGAAAAAAATGAAACAATTTATTCACGGAAATGAAGCAGTTGTAAGAGCTGCACTTGATGCAGGGTGTAATTTTTTTGCAGGCTATCCTATAACTCCATCTTCACAAATAGCACATAAGATGGCTGAGCTATTGCCTCAGCGGGGAGGAATCTTTATTCAAATGGAAGATGAGATTGCTGTTATAAATACAATTATAGGTGCATCAATGGCTGGGGCAAGAGCGATGACAGCTACTTCAGGACCTGGGTTAAGTCTCATGCAGGAATCAATAGGATATTCTGCAATAACAGAAACCCCTCTTGTTATAGTAGATGTAATGAGAGCAGGTCCTGCAACAGGAATTCCAACTTTCCCTTCACAAGGAGATGTCTTTTCTGCATGTTATGGAAGTCATGGAGACTATCCTGTGGTGGTCTTGGCACCTGTTAATATATTAGAGGTATATAGCCTTACTTTTAAAGCATTTTATATAGCAGAAAAATATCGTGTTCCTGTAATAGTGCTTATAGATGGGATAACTGCTCAGATGAAAGAAAGTGTTTCACTTCCAAATATGAACGTATCTGAATCAGATAAACCCAAAAGACCACATCTTGGGGAAGGAATAAGGCATCATACAACAGGGCTTATTCATGGAGAAGATGGAATGCCGATTTATGACCCTCAACTTTACAAACAGGTTATGCAAAAACTTATGAACAAGATACAAACAGAAGAGCTTATGATGATTCAAAGAGAAGGAAAAGAATCTGCTCAAATATTTTTTATTACCTATGGTATATGCTATAGGTCAGCAAAAGAGGCAGTTTGTGAGCTAGAAAAACAAGGAATAAGTGTAGGGTTGATAAAGTTGAGCACTTTGAGTCCATTTCCTGATAAAAAGTTAAAGGAATTTGTAAAAGGGGCTAAAAAAGTAATCGTACCTGAAATGAATATGGGACAGGTTGTAAAAGAAGTGGAAAGATGTTTATGCAATGAATGTGAGATTGTATCGGTAAATTCCTTAGGGACACTCATGGAACCAGAAGTATTAATAGAAGAGGCTATTAAATGAAAAAAGAATGGAGAACTTTTTTAAGGGAAAAGTATCTTCCTCATAGATGGTGTGCTGGATGTGGTAATGGAATTATATTAAATGTATTTGTACATGCATTTTCTGAAGCAGGGCTTAATCAAGATAAAACTGTGATACTCAGCGGAATAGGATGTAGTGGTAGAATTACTCAATATCTCAATTTTGATACCATTCACACCCTTCATGGAAGAGCAATTCCTTTAGCTACAGGAATAAAACTTTTTAGACCAGATCTAAATGTGATTGTGTTTACAGGAGATGGAGATTGTATGGCAATAGGTGGAAATCATCTAATTCATGCAGCAAGAAGAAATATAGATTTGACTGTGATTTTTATTAATAATCAAATATACGGAATGACAGGGGGACAGCTTTCTCCCACAACTCCACTTCACTCCAAAACAAAAACATCTCCATATGGCAATAAAGAAACCCCTTTTAATGTAACAGAGCTTGTTATATCTGCAGGTGCTACTTTTGTAGCCAAGTTCACCACTTATCATGCAAGGGAATTAAAAAGAGGGCTCGTAAAAGCATTCTTCCATAAAGGATTCAGTTTTGTAGAAGTTATCAGCGCTTGTCCTACTAGATGGGGATTAAAGCCTGTAGAAGCACTTGAGTCACAAAAAAAGGAAAAAGTAGGAATAATAAAACCTTCACCTTCTAATACTGACTAAAAGCCTCATTTTGATATAACTTTTTACATCACAACTAAACTAACCATTTGCGATCCTTTTACGGAAAAGGTGTTCAATTGCATTTGGAAGTTCAGAAAAATCTTTCATGAAATATATATCTTTATAAGTGTTCTTTAAATAATCTTTTATGTCTTCTTTATATCCACATCCAATTGTTATTAACTGTATTCCTTTCCTTTCACAGTATCTTATAGCATCTGCTACATCTATTCCACAGTTAGACTCTCCATCTGTAATGTGAACAAGTAGTTTTCTTTTTCTATTCTTATCTTTAATCATATGCATAGCAATACCCATTATTGCTTGTCCAGATGGGGTTCTTCCTCTGGGAGATAGAGTATATAACTTATTATCTTTAAGTAAATTTGATATAAAACATCGACCTCCTTGTTCATAATAGGCATATAACTGCACTTTATTTTGATATCCTTTTGCAGCTTCAAAAAGTGAAGCAAATGTTCTTTGAACATTGTACCAGTTGTCTAAATCGCCTTTGCTCTTATTAATACTCATAGACACAGATGCATCTACTAATATAACTATATACCACTGAGACATTGGTTTGTACTCTTTTTCTTTAAAAACTCTTCCATCTATAAATACTTTATGTAACCTTCTGAAATCCAATTTTCCAAAAGGAAGAGCCCTGTTTATAAAACGCAATTCTTTGCTTTTTTGCTTTTGAGCTTCAAATACAGATCTAAGCCTTTTTACCACAGACAGATCTGGTTCAACATTACATAAAGTTTCTTCTTCCCAGAAAAAAGTTGGCATAACGTTGGTGCTATCGTGAACTACTGCTTTCATCTGAGATGTTATATCTTCTTCTGATGCAATACTTTCTTTTAATTCTTCTAAATTTCTTCTTAAAACAGTAGCTTCTAAAGTTTTTTCAGCCTCTTCTCTTTCATTAAAAGCTTTAGGATCTATATCAAAAATATCTGAATTTAAGACAAATCCATTCTCCCATTCCTTAGCTAGAGAATAAAAACGAGGCCATGTATCTTTGTATAAGTTAAATCTAGTAATAGCCTTTTCCATTTTTTCTTTTTTCTTAGCCACATTTATGATCTTTGTGCCAAGCTCAATCAATATATCATAAAGATCTTTTAATGATGAAAGTCCAAAAGGTAACTCAAACTTATTTTCTAAAAAGCTCATTCTCCAGACATCAAATAGAATACTTAAAACATTCTCTTTATCTTTCCTCAATCTTGGATAATACCACTTCCACGCTCTTTCTAAATAAAGTTCCCATATACTTCCTTTAGCACAATGATTTACATATATGTCTTCTCCTGCCTCAACCATTTCTAAAAATATCTCTTTTGGGGGAGAAGAAAAACTTTTTGAAAAATCTTTTGCTTTATACAAAACATAACTACTCATTTCTTTCATATGAAATGCTTCATGAACTACCCATCCTACCAAAGCATCTACTTTTTCAGGTGGGACAGGATATTCTCCCAAAATAAAAGAAAGGTCTAAAACAATCTTTTCATCATCAAATACAGAAATTCCCTTCCACTCTATAGGCTTTATTTTAGGAAATACATAACGGGCTGCTTTTTTAATCCCTTTTAATAAAAGAATTAATTCTTTTGTTTCTATAGATGATCTATTTTTACGCCAATATGATGAATAAGCTTTTATTAATTCTCTATCCATAAATTTTTCTCCTTTTCTTTTTCTGGTATAAATATTACATAATCTTCTTCTGGTCCTATATCTGTATCTTTTGTCTCTACATGAACAGAGAGTAATAGATTTTCTAGTACATCTTTTGAAACCTGCAAACTATATATAAGAGCTTCTCTTACAGATGCACCTAATGAAACAAGTTCTGCAATCATAAGGCTATGTCTTATAGAGATAGGAATAGGATTTTCTACATCATTTCTTAATTTATTTATCACTTTTATAATAAGATCAGCATCCTCTTCCTTAATTCCTGTTTTCAATATTAAAAGCTTTCTTTCAATCGTAGATGGTAAATAATCCATATGTATTATGTAAAACCTATCTCGCAATGCAGCATCTAAGAATTCAGTTCCAACAAATTCCTCTCCTTCATTCATTGTAGCAAAGAATACTACTCCTTTACTCACCTTTACCATTCCCAACTGATCTATCCATATAGCTCTATCCTCTGAAAGCACAGAATAAAGTTCATTTAATGCCTTTGGATGTTCTGGCCTATTTATCTCTTCTAAATGGATTACACACCTTTCAGTAGTAATAGCTTTCGGAAAAAGATTTTCTCGATAAACGGTTTCAGAATCTTTAATCTCATACTGTCCAAAAAGTTGTCCTGGCTCGGTTAAAAGTCCTATCTGAAATGTTGCTAAAGGCCTGTTAAAATAAGCAGCAAATTGCCTTACCAAAGAAGACTTTCCACATCCCTGCTTTCCCACTACAAGAACATTTACAGGGTGTTTTTCAGAAAGCCTTTCTACATGATGAAGAAAGTTAAGCACCTCTTTGGGCACAAAAAAATACCTATCCAATTCAGGAACTTCCAGTTTGTGTTTTGCCATAATTTCCCCCTTATATAATCTTTACTAAATTTATCAAATAAATGTTTGAAAGACTTTTGAAATATTGTAGATCTTTTCGAGAAGTCTAAATTATGTATTTTCACTTACCTTTGATCAGATTTATAAACTCTTCCTTTAATTATATTATTCTCATTTTGCATCTTTATGTCAAGTAATAAAAAAAGGGAAAGGATATTTTTAATATCCTTTCCCTTAAAAATAAGATTTTTCTGACTTTTTTATTCTATAAGGTTCTCTTCCACTAACTCACTTATCTCAAATACTTTTTTCTCTTGTGTAAACCCTTTAAGTCCATCTGTGAGCATAAGGACACAGAAAGGACATGATGTAGTAATTATTTCAGCACCTGTCTCAAAAGCTTCCCTTGCTCTTTCTCTGTTTATCCTTGTCCCTTCTTCTTCAGACCAATAGTTTCCTCCTCCACCACCACAGCAAAAACTGAACTCTCTGTTTCTTTTCATCTCTACAAGTTCTCCCATAATAGAAATTATTTCCCTCGGCTCATCAAATATCCTGTTGTGTCTTCCAAGATAGCATGGATCATGATATGTAATTTTGGTCTTTTTTCCACTCTGCTGCTTCACAGAAATAGCTCCTGAGTCTATAAGCCTTTTTATCATTACAACATGAGGAATTACTTCGTATTCTCCTCCAAGCTCAGGATAATACTGAACAAATGATGTATAACAATGTGGACAAAGTGTTATAATCTTCTTTACCCCTAATGAATTCAAAAGTTCTATATTCTCCTTGGCAAGCTCTGTAAAAAGAAATTCACTCCCCATCTGTTTTGCAGGATCTCCTGTGCATCTTATCTCTGGAAGAACTCCAAAGGAAATTCCAGCTTTTTTAAGAATATTTACCATAGCTCTTCCTATAGCTTGAGTTCTTTCTTCATATGCAATAGAACAGCCTATCCATAGGAGATATTCAGTCTCATTCTTTTTAAATAATGGAACATCAATTCCTTTGCACCAATCCTTTTTCCCAAAACCTGTTCCAAAAAATGGATGTCCTCTATTTTCAAGACTTTTGTACGCCCTTCCCATTATCTCAGGTATCTCTGATTTTTCCATAAGCAAATTCTGTCTCATTCTTAAAATAGCCTTTGGCTGATTTATAGAAACAGGACATGCTTCAAGACATGCAGCGCATGTAGTACAACTGTATATTACAGAAGAAGGAATAGATTCAAAAATAGAGTCTTCAAATTTTTCATTTTTTACAAGCTCAGCAAGTGTAACAATTACTCTCTTTGGAGAAAGTTCTTTGCCTGTTAATGCAGCAGGGCAAACTTCATGACATCTTCCGCACCAAAGACAAGTAGAGAAATCTAGAAGTCTCTTCCAGCTAAAATCTTTAAGTTTCTCTACTCCAAGAACAAGCTCCTCTTCCTCTTCTTCTTCTATCTCCTCAATATCAATATCAACAACTCCCATTTTCACTCCAGGCAATGGGGTAGAAAGGCCTGTATTTGCAGGAGCAAGTACTATATGAACAAAGGGTGAGAAAGGAATATATGCAATAAAAGAGAGAGCTGCAAGACCATGTAACCACCAAAGAAATTTATAAACCCCAAGTCCTGGCTTTCCTATAATCGCGCTTATACAATTTCCAATAAATGAACCCGGATCAGGCCCAGTAAGACTTATTCTTGTTCCTTCAAGAAGAAATCCTGTTATTAAAATAAAAGCTAAAATTCCTTCTCCAATTAAAAAATCTTTCCTTTCTTTAATAGCTGTAAGCCTTTCAGGAGGGAAGAATTTTCTTCTTACAATAAAAAAAACAATACCTATAATAGCGAGAAATCCTGCTAAATCAAGCAGAAAGCCCATAAAAAATTTATTAAAAAATCCTTTAAAAACAGGAATACCCAAAATTACATTTGAAAAAACTAATAAAGTACCAATAGCTAAAAGAAACATGCCCCAAAAAAGAAACCCATGGGCGATTCCTGTAAATAATTTTCTATACAATCTAGCTCCAAGTATTCCTAAAATAACAAAAGGACGAGTATATATAGGACCTATTTTAGGAATATCAGCAGGAATATTTTTTATTTTTATCCTTTCTTTTCCATTCTTTATATTTTTCCAATGCTTATAAATTCCATAAATAAAAATAGCTATTACTGGAATTGCAAGAAGATCAATTATAAATCCATATTTTATATTCCAATATGGGACTCTCATTTTATACTTTCTCCTCCTTCAGGACTTCTATAAGGGCAGGAACAACTTTTTTGTAATCCTCTACAATTCCAAACTTTGCCCTTTTAAATATATTGGCTTCTTCATCTATATTTATACCCACAACGCACTTAGCATTAGTAATACCTGCTAAATGTTGGCTTGCACCTGACACTCCAATAGCGAAATATACATTTGGTGCCACAATTTTACCCGTCTGTCCTACTTGAATCTGAGGAGGTGCCCATCCTTCATCTACCGCTCCTCTTGAAGCACCTACAGCTCCGTTTAATAAGTCAGCAAGCTCTTTAAGCATCTTGAAACCATCTGCGCTTCCAAGACCTCTTCCACCTGTAACCACAACTTGTGCTTCTTCTAAAGGAATTCCTTCTACCTTCTCTTCTCTTTCAGCTAATAATTCTAATTTTTTATCCTTAGTTTCTAAAGGTACAGTTTCACTTTTTCCTTTAAGCTCTTCTTTTTCGAAGCAATTTCTCCTTACAGTAATTATAAAAGGAGTAGTTTCTATTTTATAAGTAGCAATAGCTTTTCCACCATACAAAGGTTTCTTTATAACAGGGCCTTCTTCTATACCTATAACTTCTGGAAGAATAGGTATAGAAAGTAAAGAAGCCAAAGGAGAAGCTATAGAATTTCCTTCTGTCGAAGAACTAAATATAATTGCTTCATATCCTTCACTCTTTATAAGATCTGCTAAAGGTTCTATAATATTCGCACCCAATATCTCTTCTGTTTGATATACCTTACCAAAACCTCCTGGCACTTCTCCCTTTCCAAGAGCTACCAAATCAGGAGTCTCTCCAAAAAATTTACTTACTGTATATAATTCCCCTAACCTTGCAGGATCCACTATCTCTACAATTAAAGTCTTCATAGGTAACGCTCCTCCTTTAATTTTTTCAAAAGCATACGAGCAGTCTCTTTTAGATCTTCAGTTGGTAAGAATTCACATTTTATCTCCATCTTTGGAATCTCAACAGAGAGCTCTTCTACAGCCATAGAAGTTGGCTTTACTTCTTCTAACTTCTCTACAGGCATCTTTTTTGCAGCAAGTATCCTTCTTACAGGAGGAATTCGAGGCACATTAGAAGGATCATCTGTAATAGAAAAAAGTGCCTTTCCTTTTCCTTTTATTTCCCTTACTCCCTTTTCAGTAACCTGAGTTACCTTCCATTCACCATTTAAAGATTCAATTTTTGTAACCTGGGGTACAAAAGTATAACCAAGCATAGCAGCAAGTATTCCTGGAACAACTCCTCTGTCCATATCAGCAGATTGCCTTCCAGCAAGCACAATATCCACATCTCCTACCTTTTCAATAGCCATCTTTAAATTTTCCGCAATTACATAAGGATCATCTGACTGACCGATTACTAAAATCATTTTGTCTCCGCCCATAGCAATGGCTTTCCTAAGAACAGGGATATCATCCTCCCTTCCATAAGACACAATAGTAAGATTTCCATTATGTTTTTCTTTAAGTTGAACACCAACCTCTATTGCATTTTCATCATATAAACCAATTACTCTTGTAAATCTCTCATGCGCCCTTCCATTAACTAATTCAAAATCACTTGCAGGCACTTCATAATCAGGCACAACTTTTGCACATACCACAATATTCATAGTTAATCCTCCAATTATTTTCCTTTAAATTGAGGCTTTCTCTTCTCCACAAAAGCCTTAAACCCTTCTTTTCTATCTTCAGTATCTCTTAAAATACCCCACATAAGGTGATTAAATATAACAGCATGTTCAGCTGGCATATCCATACCAAGTGTTGCTGCCTGTTTAGCTGCCTTAACTGAAAGCGGTGCATTTTCTGCAATCTGTTCAGCATACTTCTTTGCCAGATCCATAAGTTCATTTGGTTCTACCACATCACTTACAAGACCAACACGATATGCTTCTTCTGCATCTATCATATCTCCTGTAAGGATCATCTTCATTGCTACTGCATGAGGTACACATCTTGGAAGAAGCACTGTTCCATTAAGACCTGCAAGACTTCCTACCCTTACCTCTCTAAGTCCAAACTTTGCATTCTTTGATGCAATACGCATATCACATGCAAGCGCAATCTCAAGTCCTCCTCCTACAGCATATCCGTTTATTGCTGCTATTATAGGTTTCCACATCTTCATATATGGAATTATAGGCATACCTTTATTTAAATAAATGGCAGCCATAGATTCTGTTGGTGGAGGAGCAGCCTTCATATCTGTTCCTGTACAAAATGCCTTCTCTCCTGCCCCTGTAAGAACAGCAACCCTAATATCAGGATTTTCTCTAACCTCTGTCCATATCTCCTTTAGTTGCTCTAACATCTCAGGATCCAATGCATTTAATGCCTCTGGTCTGTTCAATGTAATATAGGCAACATATCCCTCTCTTTTAAAATCTACTGGCATCTCCTTCCCCCTTTGTTTGAATTATTAATAGCTCTTTTCCAAAACAAAAGAATTAAAAGGTTTCTTCTGCCTAAGGATTTGTCTTGCAATAAGCCATCTATGTATCTCTGATGGACCTTCTAATATTCTCCAAATCCTTACCATTCTTGCCACATATTCAATTCCAAGCTCTCTTGCTACTCCAAGACCTCCATGAATCTGAATAGCCCTATCTGCAACACGAGTAAGCATTTCAGTTGATGCGACCTTTACCATAGCACCTTCTACTCTTACATCTTTTATTCCCTGATCAATCTTCCAAGCTGTATAATATACAAGCCACCTTACCTGTTCTAATTCCAATGTAGAATCTGCGATCCAGTTCTGAATTGTCTGCCTTTCTGCTAAAGGTTTTCCAAAGGTAACCCTATTATGTGCTTGGTCTATCATCATCTGAATTAATCTTTCTGCCATACCTGTACAACGAGCTGCCAATTCCAATCTTCTCACTCCAAATCTGTTTTGAAGAGGAATAAATGCCTCTCCTACATTTCCTAATACTGCATCATCATCTACCTCTACATTATCTAAAATAAGCTCCCATGTGGGCATAGCTCCAATTACAGGAATACGCCTTCCAATCCTAAGTCCTGGTGTATCTTTATCTAAAAGAAAAGCAGTAAACTTTTTTGTCTTAGGTGCATCTGGATCAGTAACGGCAATTAAAATAAAAAATACCTTTTCATAATCGCATTTACTAATAAAAATCTTTCTACCATTTATTACCCACTTATTCCCTTTTCTTACTGCCTTGGTCTTTATACCACTTACATCAGATCCTGCATCTGGCTCTGTTACTGCCATTGCAGAATCTATCTCTCCATCACAATAAGGAACAAAATATTTTTCCCTCTGTTTTTCATTACAGCACTCATGTAAGTAGTACAGATTTGGAGAATCAGGTGGAAGATTAAATGCATGATGAGAAAAACCCACTAAACACTTAGCCATTTCTTCAGTGACCAGAATCTTTGCCAACATTCCAAGTCCCTGCCCACCGAACTTTTCCTCCACATCTATACCCCAAAATCCAAGTTCTCTACTCTTCTCTAAAAGCCTCTTTTTATCTTCCTCTGGAATGAGATGAAAAGGTTCAGGCTCAGTCCACAATCTCATTTCTCTTTCCAAAAGGACAGGCTCAAGAGGCATCATTTCTCTATTTACAAACTCTCTCATCGCCTCTTTGAGCATCATATATTCTTCTGGAATAGAAAAATCCATAATACCCTCCTTACAGCCTCCTCTTAAATTAAAATTTTTAAGTTAAAACCCCCTCCTCTGCGAGTTCATTTACCTCTTCTTCTGTATATCCTAGAAATTCTGTAAGAACCTCTTTTGTGTCCTGACCTAAAAGGGGCGCTGCTGACTTCATCTGAACAGGAGTCTTGGAAAATACTATAGGCGCTCTGTTATAAAGACTTATTCCCATTACTGGATGATCTAAATATACCCAGAAATCTCTTTCTATAAGATGTCTATCTTCTATAGCTCCTCTTGCATCATTTACCACACCAGCCTTAACACCTGCATTTACCAGCTTCTCCATTAAAATCTCTGCATATTGCCATTTGGTCCACTCTTCAATCCTTTCGTTTAATTCTTCTTCATTCTCTTTTCTTGCCTCAAAGGTAGAAAATTTTGGATCTTCTGCCCATTTAGGATTTCCCATTACTTTCTTCAAAGCAACCCATTCTTCTTCTGTAAATACAGCAATCGCTATCCACTTTCTATATCCTAATGTTTTATATACACCATGTGGCGCAGCATTCGGATCTCCATAACCTAATGGTCCCAATATCTCTTTATTAGCTGCATAAGTCATTACATCTGTAGGCTTAATAGCAATAGAAGCTGCAAGCTGAGATACCTCAATAAGCTGTCCTTCTCCAGTAACCTCTCTTTGTAGCAAAGCAGCTATTATTGCAAACAGAGTATGAGTAGGCACTGCCACATGATCAGTATAATTTGTACCAGTACCAAAAGGTCTTTGACCTTTAAAAGCTGCTTGTGCTGTAAAACCAGCAAGTGCATTTAGATTCACTCCAAATCCCATATAGTTCTTATGTGGACCTTCTGTGCCTTGAAGACTCATGCTTACATATATAATACGAGGATTTATTTTTCTGACATCTTCCCAGCCCAAACCCCACTTTTCCATCTGACCTACACGAAAGTTATTTGCAATAATATCACTTTTTTCAATAAGCCTTATAGCAACATCTCTTGCTTTTGGATGGCTCATGTTTAAAGCTATAGACTTCTTATTCGGATTCCTATTGGAAAAATAACCACTTCTTTCTATCCCTTCTGCTTTGCCATCTTTAAAAGGACCACCAAGCCTTAATATATCTATCTTTGTCTTACTTTCTATCTTTATTACCTTTGCTCCACATTGAGCTAATATATTTGTAGTTATTGGCCCTGCACCTACCCATGTAAAATCGCATACTACAATGCCTTCAAGGGCCCTTCTCCATGCATTATTTTGCCACATAAATTACCTCCTCTTTTGCCAATGCCTCTATTTCTTCATCCTTATATCCCAACTCTTTTAATACTTCATATGTGTGCTGGCCAAAAGTAGGAGCAGGATTACCAAGTCTCCATTTCAACTTGCTTAACCTATAAGGAGGTCCAGGATATAACACTTCTCCTTGTAGATTTTCATGATAAAGAGTTTGATAATAATTTAGATATCTTAACTGAGGATTTTCAAATAGATCTTTTCCATTACATACAGGAGTTATAGCAACTCTTGCTGCCTGTCCAGATTCATATAAGTACTGCTTTGTATGTTTCATTGTAAATCCTTCAAATATGCGACAGAATTTCTCATAAGCCTCTTCTGTTCTTCTATAATCAGGATCTATCCATTTCTCATCTTGAAACTCTTCCCATCCCTCTACATTTTCCTTCTTCATCCACTCTAGAAAAGTATCCCACATACGCTTGTTTTTACCCATTATAGCTACAATCACAACATATCCATCTTTACATGGATGAACTGTTGCTGTTCCTGCTTCCCTTCCTCTACCCCTTCTGAGCTTTCCTTCCAAATCCCAATACTGAGCAGCATTTTCCAGTGCCATTGCAACAGATTCTATACATGATACATCTACATGCTGTCCAACCCCTGTCTTTTTGGCAAAGTAGAAAGCTATCGCACCACCAATAGCTGCATACGCTTCTGCCATTCTATAAGATTGATTATCAGGAGCCCTTACAGGTTTATCGTTATCAACTCCTGCTAAATACAAAAATCCTCCCAAAGCAGAACAGGTAATATCACTTCCAGGATATTTAGCATAAGGACCAAATGTTCCAAATGGAGTAATAGAAACATGAACCAGACGAGGATTATGAGCTGAAAGAACATCATAAGAAAGGCCAAGAGACTCTAAATATCCTGGAACACAGCTTTCAAATAATACATCTGCAGTGGAACACAACTTTACAAATATCTCCCTACCCTTTTCTTTATTTATGTCTAATACAATCCCTCTTTTACCCGCATTATAATAGAGAAACTGAAGACTTCTCTCTTTTCCAGGAATATTTTTGTAAAAGGGGCCAATGTTTCTCAAAGGATCTCCTTGAATAGGCTCCACATGGATTACATCTGCTCCAAGGCCTGCAAAAAGCTTTGCTGCATAAGGTCCAAGTTCTCCCGTAAAATCAATGACCCTTATATCCTCCAAGGAATCAAACACCTTTTTTTCTTCCATATTCAACCCCTTTTCTTAAAAATAAATATTTTAGCCAGCAAAAAGACTTCTTCCTCCACATACATATAGAACTTGTCCGGTAATAAAAGAAGCTTCTTCATCTACTAAGAACAAAACAGCATTTCCTATATCGTCAACACTACCTAATTTTCCTGTAGGCTGTTTTGTAAGCAAAATCTTTTGTCTATCTTCTGGCAATTCTCTAAATAAAGGCGTATCAATAAGACCAGGGGCTATACAATTTACCGTAATACCCCTTCTTCCTAGCTCAAGGGCTAATGTTCTTGTAAGACCTATCATTCCAGCTTTTGCAGAAGAATAAGGAGCTTGTCCTGGCCCTCCAAGCCATGCACGAGAAGCTATATTTATTATTCTTCCAAATTTATTTTGCACCATATATCCATGCACTGCCTGACTACATAAAAAGGCACCCTTTAAATTTACATTTATTGTTATATCCCAATCCTCTTCTCGAAGCTTGCGCAATGCACCTGCCCTTTCCATTCCAGCATTGTTTACAAGAATATCTATACCTCCAAAATTCTTCACAATATTCTCTACCATTTTTGCCACTTCATCTTTTTTTGTTATATCACAGGCCTCTCCCATTACCTCAAGGCCCTTTTCTTTAAATTCTTTTACTGTCTCATCTACTTTTTCTTTTACTATATCATTTATCACTACTTTGGCCCCATTTTCTGCCAAAAGCTCAGCAGTGCGTTTTCCTATACCACTACCAGAACCTGTAATTAAAGCTACTTTTCCTTGAATTCCCATCTCATCCCCTCCTTGTCTTAGATAGACATTGATGCATATATGCTCTTACCACCACATACAAAAAACATTTGACCTGTTGTGTAGCTACTTAAATCTGAAACAAAGTAAGATACAGCAAGAGCTACATCCTCTGGTTTACCCAATCTTTGAACAGGAATAGTTGCTAGTGCTTTTTTAAGCTCTTCTTCAGAAAGTTCTTTTCCTTCTAGATCTATATCTCCTTTTATAACAGTATTAACAGTTATCTGATCCTTTGCTAACTCCAATGCAAGCGCTCTTGTAAAACCAAATATTCCGGATTTTGCAGATGCATAATTAGAAGTTCCAGGAAAACCTAAATATTTAAGATCACTAATATTTACAATTCTTCCATATTTCTTATCCTGCATCTTTGGCACTACATATTTTGTAAACAAAAACATGGGTAAAAGATTATTTTCAAAAGAGTTGTTCCAATCTTCTACACTTGTTTCATTTAAAGATTTACAATTTACATAATCAGTTCCATTGATAAGTATATCAATAGTTCCAAACTTCTGTGCCACTTCTTCTACAGTATTTTTGACCTCTCCTTCATCTTTTATATTTACAGCCTTTCCTTCTGCCTTCGCTCCTGCATCAGAAATTTTCTTTACAACAGAATTTACCTTTTCAGAATCTTCACCCACAACAACTATATTAGCCCCTGCCTTACCAAGCCTAATACCTATTGCTTCTCCCATAGGATTTGTAAGTCCTACCATAAGGACAACTCTATTTTCGACTTTTAAAAAAGACATACTCACCCCTCCTTTCTTTAAATTACCATGCCCTCACCAACATATGCATAGTACATGCTGCGTGTTCTGTTCCAGACAATCCTCCACCTGTTACCTGTGTCATTGCGACTTTAGGATGAGGTTCTACCTGATAACCAGGACATTCACCTCTCATCTGTTTGACACATGCTGCTATTTGAGCAGCACCACTTGCTCCAATTGGATGCCCATAAGAAAGCATGCCACCTCTAGGACTTACTACACACTTTCCACCATGAGTTGTTTGACCATCTCTTAAAAGTTTAACTCCTTCTCCCTTCTTACACAAACCAAAACATTCGTAGTAAATAATTTCCGCTATAGTAAATGCATCATGCAATTCTATAATGTCTATATCTTCAGGCCCTATTCCTGACTCTTCGTAAAGCTGAGCAGTAGTCATTTCAACTATATCATCACCTGTAATATCTCTTGGCTTATTATGATATGGCCCTGAACAAACCACTGCTCCAGCTACTTTAACAGGCTTTTCTATTCCAAGTTTTTTTATCATCTCTTTTGAACAGACCACTACAGCTCCAGCTCCATCTGTAATACCACAACACTGCTCAAGCGTTAATGGATAGGCTACCATCTTAGAATTTACAACTTCCTCTACCGTAATATCTTTCTTTACCCTCTCCCATGCATAAGGATTATTTTTCGCATGTCTTCTATTTTTCACAGTAACAAGTGCCAGATCTTCTATGGTACACCCTGTCTCATGCATATATCTGGTAGCTCTTAAAGCATACTTTCCTGTCATAGCAGCACCTTGTAACGCTTCTATATCTCCTTCTCTCGGTCTAAAACCTGCACCACGAGCTCTGTGGAGACTATGATTTTCGCAACCAACTGCTAAAGAAATCTCGGTAAGACCAGTAGCAACATCTTTTACAGCGCAGTAAACTGCCATAGCCCCAGAAGAACATGCGCTTTCTACATTAATTACAGGAAGCTTACCAAGCATACCAAGCTCTCTAAGTACTGACTGACCTGTTACCATATCATTTGTCGCATTTCCTATATACGCACTTTGAATTATTCCAGGCTCATCTATATTGGACTTTCTCATTGCTTCTAATGCTGCCATTCTACCCAAAACATCAAAATCCACCTTGTGACGTGTAAATTTGGTTTCTGCAACACCTGCAATATATACTTCTCTATCCAGTTTCATAATTTTCCTCCTTAAATTAAATTTTATTATATTTAAATTATTTTTCTACCTTTTTAAATTTATAACTAATAACAGTCCTTCCTTCATCATCTTTTCTTATCTTCCCTAAAGTAAGTTCCACTTCTTCATCACACTTAAATGTGCCTGGCTCACCTTCTAATTGTGCAAATATTCTTACTCCTTCTGGAAGATCTATATATCCAATAACATAAGGTAAGTCTTGACCATAACCAGCCGGCCCAATATAAAGGTCAGAATATGAATAAAGTTTACCTCTCCTGCTCAATGGAACAATCTCAAATTCCTCTCCCCAACATTTATAACAAATAACAGGCTTTGGAAAATCTAAATTTCCACATTTTTTACACTTGTATCCTTTCAAATAAGGAGGAGAACCATCTTTTGGGACTTCCACTAGATCAGGATGAAAAAATATTGTTTCTTCCTGCTGATTTTTTTCTTTTTCTGCCATAAAGCACCTCCTTACAATTTTATTTTTAGTAATTCTATTGAATAGGAATTCAATCATATTAATAAGACAATGTCAAGCATTTTTAATCTGTTCGAAATATTTTTTGAATAGACTCCCCCAAAAACAAGAGTCTTTTTAAAGTCTTATTGAAATATTTCAAAACAAGGTATCAAAATTCTGACCATTATTAATATGGTCAGTTTTGAATCAAGGGCGATCTTTTGGCCTTACTTCAGTTTTTTTCAGGTGCAGGTACAAAATTGATATGTTGTCAAATGCTGAACTTTTTAACCTATTAGCACAAGATATCAACTGAGCAATGAGTTTATAGTCGTTACCACTTTTCATTTGAGGCTGTTCAGAAATTTTTAAACAATATTAAAAAAAGCTTGACATTAAATTAAAGTTTAGTATCCTTAAAATTAAGAATAATAGAAACAAGAAACGTTGTGCCAAGTGGAGATTTTAAGATGGTTTTAGAAGAAAAGAACGAAAAAAAGTTAATGGTGTCTGGAAGAGATCTCGAATGGCTTCGAAAAAGATATAATTTAAAGTTTTCATTTGAGGCTCTTCAGAAATTTTTAACCAATATTAAAAAAAAGCTTGACATTAAATTAAAGTTTAGTATCCTTAAAATTAAGAATAATAGAATGTGGGTTTTAAGTTAAGTTTAAAAAAATTTAAAAAGGAGGTTTAGTTATGACAACCAAACTCGCATACTTTGACAAACTTGAAAAAAGAGAACCCAGTACAGAAAGAATGAAAAGGTTAAAGGCAAGATGTAGGTGGAAGCATGTGATAGCTGGTGAATATGTGGACCCTGATACAAAAGCAGGAATAGAAAGAATGAGGATTATTACCAGGGCCTACAAAGAAAATGTAGGACAGCCAGAGGTAATCAAAAGAGCAAAGTTTTTAGAGCTGAGTGCAAAGGAACATCCTTGCATAATTCAAGATGAAGAGATTTTAGTAGGATATCATGCAGAACATCCGGATTGGGTCTGCTTATATCCTGATATGGGATATAATGCAACTATTGATATCATTGAAAGTGATCTTATGCCGGAAGAATTTAAAGATGAGGCAAGAGAGATTGCAGAGTGGTGGAAGCCAAGGTGCTTGCAAGGAAGATGTGAGCCTTATTTTACAAAAGAAGAATTGGAAGTAGGATATTCTTATACCACAATGGAGCCATTCCCATTTGTATTGGTTTACATGAGCATGAATGTTCCATATAGAACTCTTTTTGAGGATGGATTAGAGAAAAGAATCCAAATTTGTCAAGAAAAAATAGATAAGGCTTTCAAAGAAGTACTACATCATGATGTAAACAAGCCTTATGAGGGACCAAAAGTAGCTGAAATGTTGCACAAGATAGATAACTGGAGAGCTCAGATTATAGCTGCAAAAGCTATTATTACGTGGTCTAGAAGGTATGCTCGTCTTGCAAGGATTATTGCAGATAATCCTGATAGATTTCCTGATGTTCCAGATTGGAGAAGAGAAGAGTTAAGAAAGATAGCTGATGTATGCTGGCATTGTATGGCAAAGCCATCTCGTGGATTCTGGGATGCAATGCAGGCAAAATACTTTGCATGGATGATAGGGCATTCTTATGAAAGATATGCATCTGGTTATGCACACTTAGAAGACCACATCTTGTGGCCATATTACAAGAAGAGCGTATATGATAAAAATTCAGAACAGCCTCTAACAAGAGAGCAGTGTCTTGAGTTGTTAGAGGAAGAAAGGTTGAAGGTAAGTGAAAGAGGAATAGCAAAAGGTAGAACTTACAGAATGGCACAGCCAGGTGCAAATGACTTGCACATCATTACTATAGGTGGTGTAGATGAAGAAGATAGAGATCTGTGCAATGAAGTAACAGATCTTATTCTTGAAGCAGCTCTTAACATGTCAACTCCTGAACCATCTCTTGGATTCCGCTGGCATCCAAATGTAAACTTGAAGACAAAGAGATTAGTCTTCGAATGCATAAGAAGAGGTTTTGGATTCCCAGCAATATTCAACCACAATATCAAGAAGTGGCAGCTTGAGTACTACTTTGGAGTACCAAGAGAAGAGGCAGCTCTTTGGGCATTGCAGTTGTGTATGTCTCCAGGAAGAAGTCAAAGATATGGAACTCAGAAGACAAGAACCCAGGGTGGTGGATACGAGTATGTTGCATCTAAATGCTTAGAGATAGCATTAAGTGATGGATTTGATTACTCCTATACTAGAAAACAGATCGGACCTCATACTGGAGATCCAACAAAGTTTAAGAGCATAGAGGAAGTATGGCAGGCATTTGAAACACAATGCAAATACGCGGCTAGGATTCATGCAAGGGCAAGAGATATTACAAGATACATGGAAGCAAAATATCTACAGAGCCCATTTGTATCTATCTTAGATGATGCATGCGTAGAGAAAGGTGTGGATTGTATGGAAGATATGGATTATCCAAATCCATGGAGTAACATGATGCACAACTCTGATATCGCGGACTCTTTTGCAGCAATGGAAAAACTCATTTTTGAAGAGAAGAAATACACAATGGAAGATCTCATCAAGGCACTCAGGGCCAATTGGCAAGGATATGAAGAAATGAGAAGAGATTTTCTCAATGCTCCAAAATTCGGAAATGATGATGACTATGTAGATAAATGGATGAGAAGATACTATGAAATGAACTATAGGATCTTGCGTGAAATTCAGTACATTGATGGTAGTTATCCACTTCCACTTCCACAGACAGTATCTCTCTATGCGACACTGTCTCCATTTATCGGAGCACTTCCTTATGGTAGAAGACAAGGTGAGGTGTTAGGAGATGGTGGTATTTCTCCTTATGTAGGTATGGACAAAAAAGGACCAACAGCAGTTCTCAAGAGCGTATCAAAAGTAGATCACAGGAAGACAAAAGGTGTACAGCTCAATCAAAGACTTTCTCATTCTATAATGAGAGGAGAAAAAGGTTTCCAAACATGGCTTGCCTATATGGATGCATGGTGGGATCTTAATATAGACCATGTTCAGTTTAATGTTCAGAGCACAGAAGACTTGAGAAGAGCCCAGAAAGAACCAGAAAAGTATGAAAACTTACTCGTCAGAATTGCAGGATACAGTGCAAGATTCATAAGCTTGCCAAAGATTGCTCAGGATGCAATCATAGCAAGAACAGAACAAGAACTTGGTGAGTTTGGAGGTTAGTAAAAAAAGGGGGGTCCCAAACGGGATTTCCCCCCTTTTTTTATAAAACTTTAAAATAAAAAGGAGGTTTAATTATGCCAACTTGTGGAGATTGCGCATATTTTCAAGTAGAACCAGCTGATCCTATGTATGGGGTGTGCACTGTGGATGCAAAAAATATA
>Ga0256842_1001312_pt1 | contig 20192 bp, 20 predicted proteins | sample 4559240metaG_FD_185973 | JGI IMG/M metagenome (GOLD analysis project Ga0256842, IMG submission 185973) | Hydrothermal vent microbial communities from Guaymas Basin, Mexico - 4559-240 | ecosystem: Environmental > Aquatic > Marine > Hydrothermal vents | place: Mexico: Guaymas Basin | collected... | reverse complement strand
TATAGTTGAATAAATTCTCTTTAAAAGTGTCGCCAACATCTCCTAGAGTATTTTTAGGATAAATTACACCCATAATTACAACTAAAATGATAAACTTCATAAAGAAAATAATCTATAAACTACGAACGAAACTCTCTTTTTATCTTTTTAGTAAAAAAATATACCCAAGTGAATTTAAAAAACATTGCCTCATTACAGGAATGACCTGAAGCTGAAAGAGTGAGCTACTTAAATATCTCATCAATTTTCAAATTGATACAAATAAAAGCTCAATCATTATAATCGATCCACATGGAGATGTAGCAAAAGAAATAATTTCAAACAGATACCTCGATAAAACAAGAGTAGTCTACTTCACTCCAAAACTTCTAAAACAGTGAGTATTCGCACTTAATCCATTTGCAGTAAAACTAAGTGACAATGAGATAGATATCTACTCAAATGAACTTGCTCTTGTATTTGAAGAGATGATAAAAAGCTCATCAACTCTTACTCTTAATATGAAATCACTTTTAGTGCCTTGTATAGCTGTCCTTTTAAAAAGAAATAATAGTTCACTTAGAGACCTTCAAAGATTTATGCTTGAAAATAATGAAGACCTAGTAGCACTATGAACCAAGTCTGGCAACCCTGCAGTTGCACAGTTTTTTAAAGATAATTTCAACTCGCCAATATACTCAATTACTAAACAATCCATCGCAGTAAAAATACAATCCCTTCTAAATTCACATATATTTACAAACATTACAAGTGTAAATGAAACCATAAACCTAAAAGGACTCATCAGCCAAAAAAAGATTATAGTCTTTAATCTCTCAAAGTGAATGTTATGAAGTGATATATCTCAGGCATTAGGGAGGTTTATAGTGGCTCTGGTGCAGTCTATTGCAATAAATAGATCCAATATACTAATAGAGCATAGAATGCCCATAAACCTATTTATAGATGAATTTCAAAACTACACCACAAAATCTGTAAAAGCCATACTTGAAGAGAGTAGAAAATATTCACTTCATATTACTCTAGCCTCACAGATGCTTGGAAAAAATATAAACCCAATACTCAAAGAGTCTATAACAAGTAACACCAATATAAAAATCATAGGTGCAAATTCCTATTCACAAATAAACTACTTCGCTAAAGAGACAGGTATAGAAAAACAAGCTTTACAAAAACTCACCGTTTGAAACTTTTACATAAGCTCAAACTTTATAGAACCATTCAAATACCAAGTTCCAAAGCTGTTTTTATGAGATAAAAACAGAATGAATACTACAATGTATAAAAATTTTGAACAAGAACAGATAGCACAATATTACACTCAAAAACCAATTAAAAAAACACCAAAGAAACCTTTATTTGATATAGAAAACTAAATGTTAAAAGAGAGATCAATAAAAATACTTGAAGCCCTAAGCATATTTAAGTTTTTAAATAGCTCACAGCTTATAAAACTTTGAGTTGCAAAACATAAACCAAATCTGATACCGGCATATAAAGAGTTACTTCTTCTCAACATGATAGGAAAGCTCACTTTTGGAGTCCATCCAAAACTCTGAAAACTACAAAACTACTACTATCTCAAACCAAAAGGGAAAAACTTCCTTATAAAACATCTACAATACTCAGAAGATAGAATAAAAATGCCAATAGGCACAACTAGTATGTTCTTTCGTGATTATTACCACCGTACCCATGCAATAGATTTTCAAATAGGGTTATACAAGCATGTACTTCAAAGATGATGAGAGATTCTTTTGTATAACACATACTACGATCACACCTGAAGCAATAAAAAAGACAGACCACTTAAAGCAAAAACAAAGCTCATATTTGTAGATGGATCATTTTTTATCCCTGATGCGATAATAAAGCTAAGAGTAGATGGTGAGATAAAAATCTATACATTTGAGATATATAACGGAAAAGACACCAAAAGAGTGATGCAACAGTTGCAAAAACATATACTTTCACTACAAGAAGGATTGCCCTCTATTGCACTGGACGAAAAAAAAGGAAGTAAAGTTTTACTTCTGTTTGATTCAACTTCTTGCATGGAAGCTGTTATGGCTAGAGTAAAAAGTGAGAGTATTTTTATGAATTTTAAAAATCTTTTTTTATTCAATGATACTCAAACAATAAACTCTGACTTTGATAGCTGGTGCAGTTATGAAAATCAATATGTAAAACTGTAACTTCCGTTTTTTTACTTTAGTGTAAATTTGTTTTTGCAAAAATGTGTAAGTGGTAGAGGAAAGTCAACTAGTATATACTTTATTCTACCTTTTTGTACAAACTTTTGAAATTTACATAAACTATATTACACACTAGTTGACTATTGTCAAATTTATTTTTTAAACTATTTTATTATGAGAGTATTAAGCCTGTTTGATGGGATGAGTTGTTGAAGAGTTGCGTTAGAGCGTGCCAACATAAAAGTAGATGCATACTATGCAAGTGAGATAGATAAGTATGCCATTCAAATCGCACTTAAAAATTATCCTGATACAGTGCAACTATGAGATATAAAAAACCTAAACAAAAAGAACATCCCAAAAAATATAGACCTACTTATAGGTGGAAGCCCTTGCCAAGGTTTTAGTTTTGAAGGAAAACAACTGAACTTCAAAGATGAGAGAAGTAAGCTCTTTTTTGAGTATGTAAGAATCCTCAAACTCACCAAACCAAAATACTTCTTATTTGAAAATGTAAGAATGAAAAAAAAGTATCAAGATGTTATAAGTAAATATCTATGAGTAGAGCCTATCATGATAAACAGCTCACTAGTCTCTGCCCAAAACAGAGTAAGGCTTTATTGGACTAACATCCCAAATATCACTCAACCAGAAGATAAAAATATAGTTCTAGCAGATATACTAGAAGATGGTGTCACAGATAGAAGTAAATCATACTGTCTTGATGCACACTATGCTTGTGGATGAAGTGTTAAAAACTACTTTTTAAAATCAAGAAGACAACTTATCTTTAAAGACTTCACAATTTTAGAAAACTCAAAACTGAGTGTAAATGGGCTTAAACCTGTAGCTAAAGTAGATATAGCTGGGTTTGAAAGTTCTAAAAGAGTTTATGATATAAACCACAAGTCTCCAACTCTTACAGCTAACTCATGAGGGAACCAGTGACCTAAAATACTTTTAGTTTGAGAGAACACTAAAAAAGGCTACTGCGAGATAAAACAGGGAGAGTGCTTTGATGCTACATTTTTAAACTCTAAAACTAGAAGAGGAATAGCTATGCTTAAAAAGTCTAACTGCCTAACTGCAGCAAATTATGAATTTATGCAATATACCAAAAACTGATATGTCAGAAAACTTACACCTTTGGAGTGTGAGAGGCTTCAGACTTTGCCTGATAAGTATACAGAGTGAGTTTCTAACTCCCAAAGGTATAAGATGATTGGGAATGGGTGGACAATAAATGTTGTGTCATGAATTTTTAAAAATATGTAATATTACTTTGAATTCATTGTCTTTGAAATAGCTTTATACCAATGATAATCAGCATTCCATGAACGAGAAGCTGAAATCAATACTCCTAAAGGACCATCATAACGAAAATAGTTTATGAGTTCATCATATTCTATTTTAACAATAACATTGCCGCACATACCTGGTGTTACTTCATATTCACTAAATATAAATTCGATACTATTATTTTTAATAAAAAATCGTGGGATAAAACTTGCTTTATTAAAATTATCAAAAAATCCACATTCTGATTTATTTTTAATAATTTCTTTAATTTCTTCCAATGCATTTCGCTTAGCATCAAATACATCAAAAAAATCAAAATCTCTATGATGAAGTGGATCAATATTTATAGCCCAAACTGAATTGTTACCATTTAGTGCCGGATAATAAAATGTGTACTGTGTCATTTTTATACTCAACAAATGAGAAGACACAATGCCTATTTCATAATCAGAATTATACATAATCAGATTTTCATCAAGTGAATTAAGAACATTATTTTTCAACTCGTTATTTATATACTCTAAAAAGTCGTTTTTAAAAAATGGGTACTTTATTTTCAAGTAAAATATTTTTTGAATATCTCTTTCAAAACCATTATATTTTTCAGTAGTAAAAGTATAATCATATTGTGCTTTTTGTATTGATAATGAATTTAAGGTGACTTTTGCAAAATACTCTTCAAGTCCTATGATTGTAGATGAAAATACACCTATTATAAAACCTAAGATACCAAATATCGAACTTACATAACCTACTTTTGTAGGAAGACTCCATCTCTTCCATCTACTTCTTTTTGGAATCATAACTTATAAATCTACTAAACTGTTTGACAAAGTACGCTCAGCTTTTATTATATCTTTTAAAAGTTTTTTATTGCCAAATGATAAATATGAACTTTGATTATTTAAATTGAAAAAATTTAAAAAGAGTTTATAAATTTCGCTAGGAAACTCTTTTTTAGAATTATGGTTTTCAAATATCACTTTATGTGTAAAACAATCCAATACAACAAAATCTATATAAGAATTAGAAAATCTACCGTTAAACTCCATCTCAATGTAATCTTTAGAAAAACTATCATGATTTGCATATATTTTGTCTCCTTGAAGAGAATAAAAGGCATTCCATATAAAACCACTTGAAATAGCACCATTAAAACTAATTATTGGTGTTGTATAATCAAGCTGATTAAACATACTGATTTTTGGATCATTTAAGTCCAACCAGAGAATTGAAATTTTATCTTTTTTAAATTGTTTACCTTCTTGTTTGTTTTTAATTTGAGAAAACTTTGAAACAGCTTCATATTGAATATTGTCTTTTTTTCTACCTGGATAACCATAAGGAGCATGTGCAGATATATCATATTCAATCTTATAGTTTTTAATTTCTTTAGTAGTTTTCTCAATTTCAGTCGATGTAATTTTACCATCACTTTGTTGTGGTGTATTTACTTCAATGTGTATAGATGTATTATCATCTAATATCATAACAAAATCACTACCACTAGAAGGGGTTTTAATTTTTTTTACAGAAAATAAATTATGTTGTAGTTCTAGCAAGTCTCCATAAGCTCTTATCTCTCCGAGTATTCCATTGAAATTTTCAGCTTTTTTATCTGTTGCAGCAATAAAATAAGATACCTTTTTATCTAACCATTGCTTATCATATTGATTTATATAAGCTAATTGGACATCCATTCTCGATGTAATAAGTTTATGTTCATTATTGGTTGTATTATATAGATGAGTCAATGAACTAATAATATCTTGATTAAGGTTTTGAGCACACTTTGTATATAATTGATTTACATTTTGCATAATAACTATTTTCCATTATTAATAGTATAGAAATCATATGCATTAATCTCTTTTATTTTTGCAACTAAAGATAGTGGGTCTAAGTGAATTATTTTATATCGATCTTTTGTATTTTCTCTCCAAAATAAGTCACCTTCCATAGAAAACTCACTTCTCATACTTCTTAGTTTACATAAAATTTCTTGTACCCATTTTTTAAAATTATCTAATTCCCATAAATAAACATCTTTTAAATGCGGTAATGCACCTTCCTGTGCTTTTTTTGTTGGAGTAACCAATACTTTAATAATTTCTATATCTTTAGAAACAGGTAGATGTTCTCTTATCCAGTTATCATGAGTCGCAACTTGTCTTGCTTTTGTCGCATTAAAATATTCAGAAGTTGCATCTGAATGATCTTCAAATACTATACATAACTTGTCACTTAACATCCACCAAGGATCAGGTGCTGCATCTACTTCTTTATTTCCAGCTTCATATCCTATCAGGTTCCCTAATCGTGTTTGTGCTTCTTCAAATTGTTTGGCATCACCATTCATAATATTTTCAAGAATAAATTTTTCTTCGGCATCGTATTTTCTATTTGATGTCGTACCCATACTTCTTAAATTATTTTCAAATTTTTCTACTATTGGGTTAAGATCACTATCATCTATTATATCATCCGTTACAGTATTAGCACTTTTAGCTAATGTAACCATCCATTTCAATGCAGGAGCAGCTTTCATTGCATTTTCAAAAAAAGTTGTTGATAAAGAATTTTGAGCTAGTTTACAAGAGGCTCCCGCCAAATAATTCCAAAGTGCTCTATAACCTTTTAATTTAGAATCTGTTAATTTACTTAAAGCACTTCTAGCTTCATCTAGTGCTCCGTCATAATCTCCTTGCCACATTTTATATTGGTACTCTATTTCATATTTAACACTATTTTGTAAGTTTTGAATATAATTTGGTTCTTCTTGAGTAAGCTCATCTCTCATAGAAATTATCTCTTTATCTGCTTCAAACCAATCTGCTGTTTGTCCTAAAAATAGTTGAATATTTTCAGTAAAATCTTTAAGTGTAGCATCTTTCGATTGTTCTATTCCAAATTCAAGTTCAGCCTGTAACTCTGGATGTAATAGTTTTCGTTTTTTTATAGGCAATAAATATGAAACCAGTCTTTCTCCAAAAACAATTACTAAAGAATAGTCTGTCGAAGAACGAGTACATCTCCCCATTGCTTGAATTATGCGTGTTAAAATTCTTTCTTCAAGGAGTTCATTTGCTGCCATACAACTTACAAAGAATTTTTCTTGAAGATTTGTAGCAGTAGGTAAATCATAAATGATCAAAGTTCTTGCTTCATCTTCTGGAAAATCTATTCCATCATAACGATTGGCAATCAATGCAATTGCATTTTCTTCTTCTAAAAAATTTTCTTTTGATTCTTCTATTGCTTTAGCGTCAAAAACTTTAAATTTAATTTTTTCATCAATAACTTTTTGAACTTCATTTGATGATTGTATATCTTTTGTTAATATAACTGATCGTCCTGATTTCTTTATAGTGTCTTCAAAAAAAGAATTTAATTCATCATTCTCCAGTGAACGCTCCGGAAACACAAAAAATCTCCTACCGATTCCCTGTTTATCCCAACCTTGAGGAATAGGTAGTCTAAAAATATTTTTAACTCCTGTTAATCTTTCAAGATCTCCACCATTACCAAGTGTAGCTGACATATAAATTCTTTGTTTAGCACTACTAAATGGCATATGTGTTTTTGTTGGAGGTATAATTGGTCTTATTAAAATTTGGTTTGAACTTATATAACATTGACAAGCTGTTAGGTTATTTTTTATCATTTGCCATGGGTATTGCATTTGATTGTCCACACAATATGTTTCTAAAAGAGAAGCAATATCATCATTTAATTCCATAAAAGCATTAATTGGTAACTTATCAATCCACTCATCATAGTTTGACTCATTAATCATCTTTTCATAGTCAAGTTTAGAAATATGATTTTTAATTAAATTTGCAAACGCGATATATAAATTTTTAGACTCTTCATTATATTTATCAATTTGTAATGACCAAAGACTGCTTATATAGTTTTCGGATGCATGAGCATCATCCAGTATTATAATGTCTGCATCTTTAAAAAAGGAGTTCGTATTAAAAAGTGCACTATATGATGTTATTGCGATTTTATCAGCTTGTTGATAATCAGCTTTCGTTGATACAGGATAGTCTTTTATCTTCCCTACAAATTTAGTGACTTTTAATCCATATTTTTTTTCTGCTTGTTCAGCAACTTGATGAACAAGTTGATTTGTGGGACAAAGATAAACAATTTTCTCATTATACTTCTGTCGTCGCCATTCTGCTAAAATTAATCCAACTAATGTTTTTCCACTGCCAGTTGGAAGTTGTAAAGCTACATCAGGTTTATCAAGTGCTTCTTCTAAATATCGTCTCCACATATCAGCTTGATGTGAAAGAGGTCCTTGTATTTTCTTTGCTCTTAAATCATGTAAGAGTGCTTCAGGTGTTTCTAGTGTGATTTTATGTGTTACAACTTTTTTGAAAGCCATTATAATTCCACCTTATATTATATATTTTTTTAAAACAAATCAGCATGCCCAAAAAAGATATTATATTTATCATCTTTTCTCATACTCTCTAGTATCACTTTAGCTTTTTGTTTTGTTTCTTTATCAAAGTATATTAACATATTTCTAGAAAACACAAAATCAAACTTTCCTAGTTGTAAAAATTCCTTATCAAAAATATTTAAAAGCTTAAAAGACACTTGTTCCTTTACCTCTTTTTTTAAAATATATTTGCTATCTTCTTTAGAAAAATATTTTGTTAAAACCTCATGAGGCAAATATTGAACATTTCTTTCGCCATATACAGCTTCTTTGGCTTTTTTAATAGCTTCTTTATTAATATCTATGCCCATTATACTAAAACTTTCAGCTACAACTCCAGCTTCTAAAAGAGCGATGGCTATACTATAAGGCTCCTCTCCTGTGGCAGATGGTGCACATAAAATTGTAACCTTTTCTCTTTTACTTTTTATTATACCTACAAGTTCTTCTATCTGTTTAAATTCTCTATAAAAATAGGTTTCATTTGTTGTGAGTAGATTTATTAAATCTTGCTTTAAATCTTTATCTTTTTGAAGTTTATTTAAAAGCTCTTTATAAGATATTATTTCATTATGTTTGCAAAAAAGCTTCATTTTATTATTTAAAATACTTATCTGCTTTTCAAAAGTAATACCGGTCTCTTTTTTAAAATACTCTGCAACTATTTCAACATTACTAAAGTCTTTTGCCTCTTTTTTGGTAGTTATAATTTCAGTTTTATCTCTTTTAAAAAAACGCAACATCATTCACAAAACTCACATATTATTTTAACAATTTCATCTATTGTATAAGCTCTAATATTTGGAACAAGTTCTCATGCACGACTTGGCATACCATCTATTATGGCACTTTGAGCTGTTTCTGTAATACATCTAGCTCCATTATTACTCAACTTAGTACATGCTTCGATACCATCATCACCTATGCCCGTTAAAATAACACTTAAAATTTCTAATTCTTTTAAAGAAACAAAAGAATTAAAAATCCTATTTATATCTGGGTTAAAGCTATCTACTTTGTGCTCTTGCTCTTTAAATATAAAGTTAGATATATCTTTTTGTACAACCATACTTTTTTCACATACATAAATAGTATTTGCTAGTAAATTTTTATTATTATGTGTAATCTCAACTTTATTTATGTTATTTTGACTTAAAGTACTAACAAAGCTCTCTAAAAAACCCTCCGCCATATGTTGTACTATGATAACTAAAGTATGTTCAAGAGGCGGTAAAGAAGCTATGATTTTTTTAATTTGTCCCGGACCTCCTGTAGAGGCACCTATAAGGACAATCTTTTTAAGTTTTAAATGTTGCAAGTTTATTATTTAAATTATCAGTCATACTGTTTAGGTGTTCAGCTGCTGCAGCTATCTCTTCAACACTTCTTGCGTTTGTTGCAGAAATAGTATTTACTTCTTCAACTTTTGTCACAATAGTCTCTATATTTTTTCCTGTATGCTCAAAATCAGTAACCGTTGATTCACTTGCTTCAACAGCTTGATTAACTATCTCTACAGTTTGGTTAATTTTACCTTCAACTCCTTCAGCTATATTTGCCAGCTCTTGAATCTCTTGAGAGTTTTCACTCATTTTTGAAGATGCTTCTATAATAGACTGTACAACGACATTGATAGTTGCATTTATCTCTGCCAATGATTTTTGTGTTCTCTCAGCTAATTTTCTTACTTCATCGGCAACTACGGCAAAACCACGACCATGCTCACCAGCACGAGCAGCTTCTATAGCAGCATTAAGTGCTAAAAGATTTGTCTGATCTGCTATATCTGCAATAACTACTAAGATAGTTTTTACTTCAGCTGCATCTTTTGATAGTGCTTCCATATTTTCAGAGAGTTCAGCTTCTACTTGAGCAGTATCTTGAACTTTTGATGTCAAGGCAATTATTTCATCTTTTGCACTCTCTAGATTATTATTAGCTTGAACAATATCATCTTTTGATTCTTGAGCTTTAGAAATCGAACCTATTATTTCATCTTGTATTCTTTTTGCTTGATATGTAGCTTCTTCTACTCCTGCAACAGATTTTTCTATATTTTGACCAACATTGTGCGATGTAGTTGAAAGTTCATGTGCAATTGAAGCATTTTCATTGCTTCCTTGTTTTACATTTTCCACTGTGGATTGAACTTTTTCAATAAATTTATTTATCTCAGTTGCTACATCACCGATTTTATCATGTGAAATTATATTTAATCTCTTTGTTAAATCACCATCACCACTACTCAAATCTTTTGCAGTTTTTAAAATTTCATCTAATGATTTACTAATGTATTTGCCTATAATATAGCCTAATCCACCTGCTAAAAGAATTATTATTAAAGCGATAATAATTAAACTATTGCGAGATGATGATGCATTTTCTTTAATTATTTTGATACTACTGAGTAAATCAGTGGAGAGTTTATCTTCTACTTGTTTATAGATATCTATTTTTTTTGTAATTGTATCGAACCATATTTTTGGATCTACTCCAAAACCACCAATATTCTTTGCTTTTAATGCAATATTTCTCATATTTTGAACTTCTTGAAATACCTTACTTTGAATTGTCTTCTTATAAAAATTTAGTATATTTTTTGTTGCATTTATTTTAAAAATATGTAGATAAGAATCTTGCTGTGTGACTATTTCTATAAATTTTGCTCTCATTCCATCACTAAATCTATCTTTAGAAAATGCACTTGAGAGTACGGCTCTTTCTATTCCTGCTCTTTCTTTAGACATTAAAAAAGTATAGTAAGCATTCAGTTTTTTAGTAGAATTAGCATTTTTTGAAAACTGAATCAAACTTGCAGTTATTTGTAATATATTGGCATTTGTACTTGTATAAAAAGCAATAGCATTCTGAGATGCAATTGCCTGCTTGTTAACTTCTCCTCTGATTATTACTAAATGCTTTAGTTGAGATGAAGTTTTTTGAATATATTTTTTAAAGCTATTTGGATATTTTTTTAAGTTTAAATTCTTTAAGAAATCATTATATGCTCTTAATTTAGTATTTGTAACTTTCTGTTGTTTGTTGAGTGTAATACTGAATTTTTCCCCTTTACTAGCTAGATATCCGGCTGTTGCACCTCTTTCTTTCTGTAATTCATGAAGAAGAGCATTAGCTTTATTGACTAATATTAACGCTTGTTTCATATTAGAGTCAGTAGATTGTAGTTTAGAAACCATATAATCTTCAATCTCTTTTAGTTTGTTGATTTTTTGAGTTGCAATCTTAAACCAATAATTTGCATCTACATGAAAACCTCCAATATTATGTGCTTTTAGAATTATTAAGCGCATTCTTTCTACTTCTTGAACTACTTGACCTTGCATTAGTTGATCATAATAAAAAGTTTTTTCATCTTTTTTAAGAATTTTACAACTTTTAATATATGTGTTTTGCTCTGCAATTAAATTATTAAATTTTATTCTTCCATCTGCTGATATGCTATTACTAGAAAATGCACCAGCACCTACAGCTCTTTCTATACCTGCTCTCTCTTTTGCATATAAAAAATTTACAAATGAGTTTAAATCTTTTATAATTTTCGGATTATTTGAATATTTAGCTAGAGTTGCAATAGAATCTAAAAATACTCCATTATTTTTAGTATAGTAAGCAATTGCATCTTTTTTTTCTATCTTAAATGAATCTATATTTTTTCTAATATTTGTAAGCTTTTTTAAATTAGTTAAAGCTTGATTAAAATTATTTATAAAAGATGGTGATTGCTCATTTAAATTTTGTAAGTTTATAAAAGACTGTAATTCTTTTAATTTGGCATCTGTATTATTTCTTTGTTCGGATAGTTCATGAGAGAATTTTTTACCTTTTGAGCCTAAAAAGCCTGCAGTATATCCTCTTTCCTTTTGTATTTCATGCACTAATGTACTTATTTTTGTCGCTATTTCTAAAGCTATACTTAATTTATTAGCATCATTAACAATCGAACTTTTTTCTACTACAGAAGAACCAACTTGATAAACAAGTGCTATTGTCGGAATTATAAAAATTAAAAATAATTTTAATTTTATGGTCATTTTATTTAGTATATTCATGTCAGAAGTATTTCCTTTTTGTTTTAATTTTTATGAATCTTGAAACTTATCTCGTATCTCTAAAAACTGATCTAGATTTTTCAAAAACAGTTCAACTAATTTAGGATCAAAGTGCTTTCCTTTTTCTTCTTGAAACAGATTAAGAATTTTTTCCAAATCCCAAGCTTTTTTATAAACTCTATCACTTCCAAGTGCATCAAAGACATCAGCTATTGCTGTTATTCGACCAAATATATGGATCTCTTTTGCTTTTAAACCTTTTGGATAACCACTACCATCGTATTTTTCATGATGAGTATAAGCGACAATTGCTGCAGCTCTTAGTATGGGTCGTTTTGATCCTTTTAGAACTTGATAACCAATTTCCGTATGAGACTTCATTAGTTCAAATTCTTCAAATGTCAATTTCCCAGGTTTTTTTAAGATTGTATCTGGCATTGCAACTTTTCCTATGTCATGCATAGGAGAAGCCATATATAAAATATTGGCATTTTTTTCAGATATGCCGGCTAAAAGTGCTAATAATTTAGAATATTCAGCTACCCTTTTTACATGATTTCCTGTTTCTTGAGATCGGCTCTCTCCAATTTCACCCATCTTATGGATAATCTCTTTTTGAGTGTTTTCTAACTCTTGATGAATTTTTATAATTTCTGTTACATCATACATAAGATGTAAATGTTCTTTTATATTTTCATTGTTATCAATCAGTGGATAGATTTTAGTAGCTGTATAATAAACCTGTTTATTTTTCTTTATATTTTCAAATAATACAGATATTTTTTCTTTATCTTTTAGTTTCTCAGTAATTCTATTACAATCACCTTGGTTTATATGTTTCTGGGAACGCAATTCTCTACAGTTTTTGCCTAAAAGTTCATTTTTTGAGTAACCACTAAGTTGAATAAAATTATCGTTAGCATAGGTGATGGTGTTTTTTGGATCGGTTTTGATCAATGCTACAAACTCATCAACTGCATTTTCATACTGTTGTAAATACTGTAAACTGTTATTTGAAATTTTTAAGTCCTCTTCTAAAATCTCTTTATAAGTTTCAAGTTCTGTTATATCTGTTCTAATAGCAATATATTCTAAAATATTCCCATCAACATCTAAAATAGGCTTTATGATACTTTTAACATAATAAGCTTCACCATTTTTTTTACGATTTTTAATCATCCCTTTCCATGTTTTTTTGGCTTTTATAGTATTCCACATATCTTTAAATACAGAAGATGGAACATCTGGGTGGCGTACTATACTGTGAGGTGACCCCATGAGCTCTTCTTTAGAATAACCAGAGAGTTCGCAAAACAGATCATTTGCAAAAGTAATCCTTCCTTTTAAATCTGTTTTGCTAACATATGAGCCTTCATCTACTGCTTCTTTGTATTCACTGAGCATTTTTTGAGAACACTTTGCTTCAGCATATCTTCGATTGGTCTCAACGGAGAGATCAACTTTTAAAGTGAACTCTTCTATAATAAAAGGTTTTTTTATAAAATCTGAAGCACCACTTCTTAATGCTTTTCTAATAACCTCAGGGTCATTGGTTGAGGAGACGACAAGAACAGGAATATGGCAAAATTCATCTATATCTTTCATCTCTTGAAGAAATTCCAAACCATGTTTGTCCGGAAGCTCCATATCAAGAACAATTGTATTAATACTACTGTTTTTTAATTTCTCCAAAGCCTCTTTTGCATTAAGGGCTATTATGACATTATAATTTCGTACTTTTAAAATTTTATCTAGTTGCTTACACATAAACATCGAATCATCTACAACTAAAACAGTATCAGATGTATTTTTTTCTAAAGATTCTATAGAATTATTAATTGATTTTATAACAGAAGAGAAGTTTTTCTCCTTTACAAGGTAATCTAATATTCCTTTTTTAAAAAGGCTTTCTCTAATCTGGATATCAACTTCAGAAGTAAGTACAATAATTTTTGCATCTGTAAGTTTTTGTATATCAGAAACTAACTCCTCACCATAAGCATCAGGGAGGTTGAGATCAAGTATTATGAAATGATAGTTGTCGTTTTTTAATAACGAACTCGCCTCTTGAAAGCTATGAGCTTGATTTACATTATAAGATTCTTTCTGTGATAAAAGGGAAAAAATTGCTTTATTTATAAACTCTGAATCTTCTACAATCAAAATTTTATAGTTATTTTTTTCAAATTTATAATTTTGATTACAGTAAAGCATTAAATCAATCTCCATTATTGGTATATCTAACAAATCTTATGTAAAAGTGTTATTTTACCCCCCCCTTAAATATAAGCTTAAATTGAACTTTAATTTATATAATTTGATAATTTTTTATGGAGAATTTTCGTACATGCAACAAATTAAAGAACAAACCATGCAATGGTTATAAAAAAGAGATATTCTATATCAAATAATCACTTGGTTGGTAAGCTCTCTATTTTTATCTAATATTTCAACAATAGTATTTGTTGTATTTATGAGTGAAAATCATATATTTTCGTATGATTTTTTCATAAACGGTCTCTTTGGACTGAGTATCTTTTTTATTTTTACAGCATTTTTTTTACTTTTATATGGACTATTCCTTTCTGCATTTGTTATTTTTATTATTGAAATTATTAAAAAATACAGAACAAAAGAGCATAAGTTTAGTGGGTTTTGGATACTATTCTTTTTGACTTTATTGATTAATATTTTATTTCAATATATTTCTTGCCATAAACTCTCTTTAAAAGTATTTATGGTAATGAACTTTTTTAGTTTGTTTATAAACATACACATAGGATCTTTACTATTATGTAATGCAAAAATAAAGCTAATAACTCTATCTGTTTTAATAGTTAGTATATTTTATAGTATTACAACATTTCCATATATAATTTCGAATTTAGTAGAAGTTGGTTTAAAAAATTTTAATAGTGGAGGTAAGGTGTTAGTTAATATCACAACTGAAAATAATTTCAAACCTATAGTTACTAAAGGAAATCTTATTTTACTGACACCAAATAAAATTTTTGTAGATTTTAACCGTACCATTAAGATAATGGATAGAGATGAAAAAGTTATTGATATATTGAAATACTAAATGTTGTTTTAGGTATAATCTTTGCTAGTTTTATTTCAATGAAGGATACAGATGCATATTAACAACATAGCTGTACATAAAATAACAAAGACTTCAAACCAACAAAACCCAATGATTGATTTTGCTGAATCTGAACTAGATTTAACAAATGAGGATATCTTGGATTTTGGTGAATCCCTCGCTAAAACATATTTTGATAAAAAATCAAGATTTTATACTATTTTTAAGATTGATGAAGATGTAGAACCTACTTTTAAAATCCATTTTGATCAATATACAAATGAAAATGATTTTTATAGTTATAGTCGCCAAGTGACACAAATTTTAAGCGATAAAATGAATGATGAACCATTGTCTCGTGGCGGGTATGTAATTATTATGGATTATACCTCTACTAATAGTAATCGTTATCTTTTTATAGCTATTTTGAATAATAAAGAAAACTTTAGTGTGAATGATTCATTAGAAGTTATTAAAAACCTCGCTCTTAATATTGAAAAAATGGCAATGGCAAGTGTCCTCAATCTAACTAGATACAGTGATGGTCAAGACAACTATATTACATTTCTCAAAGGTCTAAGAGAGATACCGGACTATTTTATCTCTTTTATCGGTGCAAATAAAGATAGAAGGCGAGACATTCGTGATGTTAGCCAATCATGGGTAAGTGCAATTGAAGATTTCTTTGAAGATAGAGATGTGTCATCAGAACTAGTTGAACAAAGAACTAACTCTTTATTAACTCAAGTTAAAAACTTAAATAGAAACGAAGATTTAATAACTGCAGATATTATCGCAAATGTTGTTTATCCTGATAATCCATCAGAGTTTATAGAGTATATTTACAATGAAGATACATCATATGAATTGCCATCTGAAATGGAAAGAATGGATACTCAAGTTTTAAACCAATTAAATATTGTCAATTATTTTGATAAGAGTAAGGGATTTGGTTTAAAATTTAAAAGAAAAGACATTGGAACTTTGATAAACTTACGAAATAATTCGATTATTATCACAGACAATGAGATTGTAGAAAATATACGCAGAGAAATTGAGAATGAATAAATATCAAAATATTGATAATGTTTTAGAAGATGGCATAGTAATACACTATGATGAAGAGAAGAATGCCATAATAACATTTTCAAATTTTGAACTTTTTTTAAAAGCTTTTCCTAGCAGTAGGTATTTATTAGAAGAAAAACAAGTGGGTAAATATAATATTGTCGATATTGAAACAGAATCTGATATTATTAATTTAAAAAAATATAAAGAACTTGAAACTTTAGATAATATTCTCAATAAAATTTCTATATCAAGAGTAACTGCAACACCTCGATGTTATGAGTATGAAATATTTAATACAAAAAAGACAATCATCAAAAATACTATTTCTTCAGATGTTTTAGACTCTTTGAATGATGATTTTTTTCAACAACTACTATATATAGATGAAAGGCTTTCAACTTTAAATAAACCTCAATTAGAATTAGAAAAATCTTTTTTAGCGAAGTCAATTGAAGATGTCTTAAAGCAGAAGAACCTTACTCAAAGTATAACATACGACGATTTAGTTAATTGCTTTAATGAGATTTGTGAGGAACATGAGCTCTTACAAAAAGCCTATATGGATAGCTTAGATACCAATGCTATTAAATTTGATTATCAAAAAAAGACACAAGAAGTCAACGATAAGTTACAATCTATTTTAAGTGATATACAAAATAAACTTCTTATACCGCCTCTTGGTTTGATTATAGCATTAGCAAATATATATGACAAGCCTCTATTGATAAAATCATTGACTATGTTTGTACTCTTTTTCTTTTTTGTATTGGTTGGTATATATGCGTACAATCAATATAAAATTCTTGATAATTATTTATCAACTATTGAACATTGGAAGAATTTTTACATAAAGTTCTTATCCAAGAACTTCAAAAAAGTAGCAAGAGATTTTAAAAATATTTCTAACATTGCCTCAAATATTCAATATACAATAGCTATTACATCAGTGATTAATTTTATCTTGTATATTGTTGCTTGGGCTTTTATCTTTTAAATTTTATAAAAAACCTCAAACAATCGAGAATTGTAAATATCTAACAGGCTGTTTAAACCTGCGACAATAACTAAACTAAAAAAACCAATAATTGTACATAAGTTTCCTATCATAGCTACCTCCTCTCGAATGTTAGTAATTGAATGAAGTCCCCGATAATATTCTTACTTTTCAACCTTTCGATTGAATGAGGCAGGACATAGAATTATAGCATTTTATAAAATAAATTTAACTTTTAATAATTTTACAAAGCTGATATGCTGTAATAATTTGTGTATCTAGTTTAGACTTTAATGAATATAACTTCTGTTTTAGCTCTTCTACATCGATACTTAAAAAAATGATATATAGAGTTAAAGAATTTAGTTTGCCTGATTTAAGATGCAATACTCGTGTATTATGAAGTTTTGGATGGAATTTTAAAGCATTGAATAAATCTAGAAGTTCATAGTCTATCTCAGGTAATTTATGTCCAGATAAAAAAATATTTTTGATTGAGTCAATTTTTAAGTTTTTAGCTTTTTGTATATTTGTATTAACAAAGATACAATTTTCAAACTCTGCATTTTTGAAATTTGCATCTTTCATTAGAGTTGCTGAAAATGTACAGTCTTTAAATTTTGCATTTGTAAAATTGGATTTTTTCAAGTTAGTCCCAAGAAACTCAACATTTATAAAAATTGCTTTTTTAAAGCTACAACTAGAGAGAATAGCCCCTTTGAAATTTACATTATAAAATTTTCTCTCATTAAAAACTGCTTGATAGCATAGTGTTTTTGAATAAAATTTGTTTTTTATATTTTTGTAAGATCTTTTGTAAAAAATATTCAGACGAGATAGATTTTGTTTTTTAGGTAACATAGTTTTATCCATTTAATTAGCATCTAATTCAAACCACCACCCAATAACATCCATATGTTTTTGAGCCGATTCATAAAACCATTTTTCAAGAGCTTCATACTCAAGCCCCATCCCATTTTTACTCTCAAACTGTTCTTCATACTCCTCTTGAGAGCCAAAGCCTTCTAAAATAGCTACTATAGAGTATCTTGCACCTATATTATCATTTGGGTTTGATTTTAGAAGTTGTGTAAAGATTCTAAGTGCTTCCTTTTTCTCTTCACTGTTTGCCCATAAAAACATTGCAAAGTTAAAGAGCATACGGATAATATGACGGTTCTCTATAAAACCCCATCTTAGAGTATCTGGAAAACTGCCTTTATGTTCAATGAGATCCATCGCTCGATGATAAGCATCTTCCATAGTCTTTATAGCTTTTTTAAAATCTCTCTTCATAAGATAATACTCATGAAGTGTTATGTATGGATCAAAAAAGTTTTTATCTTTTTTTATCATCGCTTTTAATGCTTTGATACTTTTTTTAATATCATTTTGAACAGGAGATTCTAAAAAGTCGAAGTACATCTCATTTACTTCAAATCTATCTTCATCTATAAACTCATAAGGTTCACTTTTCTGCTCATATCGTGCCATACCATAAAGCTCATTCTCTACATAAAATGCTTTTTGTGAGATAGCAGGTGCTTTTACTCCAAAGTATTCACCTACACTTTTAGCTGTAATGCCACCTCTACCATTTAAGTTATTGCGTTTGAGATAAACATAGATTATTGCAGCTCCAAGCAGATTTGGCTTTTGAGCATCTTCTATCATCTGTGGATTACTATTATGAATTTTTTCAAGCATATTGAGTGGCTCAGGACTTACTTTTAAAAACTCAAAGCTGTATTTACGGAGTTGGTGTTCTATGGTTTTGTAGTTATCGTTCATATAAACTGAACCTTTAAGAAAAATATAACATTATATCTTTTTAATTACACTTCACTTCACGAATATACTTTGCACTATATACAGCAAATTGTTTATGAATATTCTCTTCAAACTCTGTAACATTTTCAATGATGCTATCAGCTTTTTTTATCATAGCTTCTTGCTGTTTATCCATTCCACGGAGAATATCCTCAAAGAACTTATTTTCTTCTTTTTGTGACAGGTTAATTTTTTGTGTCATTTTCCACCTCATATTTCGGTATTATTTTTTCAAAATATTCTGAACTTATATTTTTATAAATTCTATTGTTTCTCTTATCAATAATATTTAAAATAACAGAACTATCAAATAATGTTTTGATCTTGGAAGTTGTACTTCGAGAATAAACTACACTCTTAAAAAATACATCTTCAGGCACTACTCTCTTAGTAACTGACTCTCTTTTTTTTGTATATAAAAAACATTTTTCAAGTTCATTGTATATATAAAATATCTCTATTTAATAATTGTGTTTCAGTAATTTTACCACATTTTCCTTTGCAGTTTGAAAATGAGATAAATTTGAATCAACAATCAACGAAAATCCTCTGTTTTTTACTATTTCATCAAACAAAAACTGAATACCATAACTTGCCGGTTTTTGAAACAGATCACTGTTTTTACCATCATAACCTAAAGGCTTGAAAAAATCTCTAACCAAATCAATATCAAGATGAATGATATTATTTTGGTTTTTAAGAAATTCAATAGTAAACTCAGTCTTTCCAGCACCGCTTGGACCAGCTGTAAAGTAAGCGACTTTTTCATCTGTAGGAATATAGTTTGTCAGATAAGTATCATACAAAAGTTTTCTATGTTTTTTCAAATACACTATGGCTTCTTGTTCTATCTCTTTTTTTGATACAGACAACTGCTTAACCCTTTAAATACAATAATGTTTTATTAAAAACATTATACAAAAATTCATCAAATATGCCTATTTTTAAACCTTATCAAATCATATCAACTCAATTGGACTTTTATGGGACTTGGTTAAAAAAAGAAGCTAAATTTTCGGCTATCAAACCCCAATTTCTCGGGATTTCAAAGGAATTACTTGTAGAGAGATTCACACTCCATAAACAATCCTTTATTCAATTGTGTTAATTATATCAAACTATAAATTAAAAAAAGACCTTTTGCTCTTTTGCTCTCTTTTTCAATTCTCAATATTACCCACCAAGCTGATAGAGC
>Ga0256842_1001311_pt1 | contig 20193 bp, 19 predicted proteins | sample 4559240metaG_FD_185973 | JGI IMG/M metagenome (GOLD analysis project Ga0256842, IMG submission 185973) | Hydrothermal vent microbial communities from Guaymas Basin, Mexico - 4559-240 | ecosystem: Environmental > Aquatic > Marine > Hydrothermal vents | place: Mexico: Guaymas Basin | collected... | reverse complement strand
CCTGCTGATTTTGAAACATGTTACACTAAAAAAGAGGAGGAAGAATGCCACCAGTAGTTCGTCTAGGGGATATTGCATTAGGACATGGTAGTTTCCCACCAACAGTTACTATTGAAGGTAGTAATGATACATTTGTAAATAGTATACCAGTACATAGAGTTGGCGATGCTATCGCACCACATGGTTCGCCCAGTCCCTCACCGCCACATCCTAGGGTTAATTGTGTTGGTAGTAGTGATACCATAATAAATGGTAAACCAGTAGGTAGAATAGGTGATGCCGTCTGTTGTGGTGGTTTGTTAGGTAGTGGTAGTAATAACACTATTATTAATTAGATAAGGATAGACTGTGTTCAAGAATATAAAACTTACGATAAATACACTTAGGAGGTTTATTAGATTATTACGAGATAATATTAGTATTACCGTAAATGAAGATAACATTATGTTAAATATTAAAAAGAATATAATCGTTAATGTCGATGGTAATATAGTTACATATACTAAAGATGGTTATATAATTTCCAGTGCTAAGAAAACATTCATCAATCCTGTACTTAAGGAAGAAGTTTCTAACCTAATAACTGGAGATAGTAATTGTAAGGAACTTAATCACAAATTAGATGAATATACTCGTGAACACATTAAAGAAGTACGTGAACCACAGGAGTGTAAACGAATTAAACAATGTGATATAGAGCATTAACTGAATAAAAGGAAAGTTATGGAGTTTAAAGGTAGTACTGATTTTAGTACACAAAAAGATAGAGTTTTAACAAAGTTTGATAATGATAGTAGTAATATACTTGAAAAGGTTTATAGTGAAAACACTGATTCTATTTACCCTGGTGTGGAAGGTTTTGAAATGTTGGATAAGGCTTTCTACAAATTAGATAAAGCATTACAAACAGGTATACAACGTAGTATAAATTATTTTTCTACTGTTAACATTTATATAGATGATTTAGCCGATTATAATACTAAGACACCTAACATACGTACATTGTATAAACTAAACAGTTCGTTACGTACGCATGTCAATAATGGTTCTAAGTTTTATAGAATAAGTTCTAAAAAAGCACCTGTGCTCATGGGTTTAAATATCTCTTTACCAGAGCTTTACACTATAGTTAGTAAGAATGTTACCTATATAGATGGTCTAGAGAGTGTTATGGATAGATTTAACGATACACTTGATAATGTTTTAAATAGCAAAAAAGATACTATACGAATACAGGTTGATAAACACGAAATAACTGCATTAGATAAACAAGTTGATAAAATCAATGAGGATTTATCCAAAGTAACGAGTAGTAAAATTCTATCTGATAGGATACCTGTTAATAAGCTGGTTAGTAATTATGGTGAACTTATAACGTTAGTAAGTAATAGTATCATACTAGGTAACAAATATATGATGGAAAGACTTGAAGAAATATATGTTAGAAATAATGATATAACCATGAAACTTGAAGTTTTATACAAAAGTCTTAAAGACAACAAATCTAACATGGATAAACATGACATTAAAGATTTAGTTACTTACATAAATGTAATTGCTAAGTTTATAACCGTTATAGCTTTTCTATATTACTTATATTTCCAATTAATTAATATGGAGATTGGTATTATAAAAATAGCGGACACTACCAAAGAAGATAATAGTGTTATAGATAGTATAGGTCTACAAATCTCTAAGGGTGCTAACATGTTAAAGAACATGACTACACAGTTACTTGGGTAAAACCAAGTAACCGAGTATTCCACTTTTTTTTAACGCTATATTATTAAGATGTAAATATAACAACATAAAGGAAAGTAATGGATAAATTGCAAAGTCTACTATTTGCTAGTATAATGGTCTTGATGTTTATACTCATGTATAACAATGAGTATATCTATGTAGATAGAGTCAGTAAAATTGTTTCTAAGGGGGTGCTGTTTAGAGATTATAGATACCTCGATAGTTGTTTCCTGCAAGGAAAAGACAAAGGTGTTATATCTGAGTATGACGTGTACAATTGTGGATATGGTCATATGTTACGTGTACGCACGACAGGTAAGTAATTATGACTTTATTTAAGATGTTAGAGACGAAGTACTATAGATGGAGAATGCGTAAGAAACATGACCCGTTTACCACATCGATAGATGTAGACGTACGACCGTACTTAAGAATGCATATAGATGATAACCTATGTAATATAGATATAGAACATATACGTAACTTTGAAGTATTAAAGTTATATATAGAAATAATGAGAACAAAAGGTAATCTTAATCTCTTATTAACTGATGTACTACAACGCAGTAGTAACCGACCAAATGACGCACATCTTTTATATTTAATAAGGTTGTTGTGTAGATTTATCCTAAAGGAAATCAATGAAGACAAAAGTAAATAACTACCTGAATTTAAACTTAGGTAATAAAGTATTAAAGTTTAAAGTTAGCACCCATGCAAAAATACCAGCCGTTAGTAAGACTCCATTTAACGTGATGGTTAAGTTTAAGAATAGTACCACAAGCGAGTGGATGTCATATTGGGTACCAAAAGAGTTTTATACGATAACAGGTATAATTGCATATTTTATGGATAACCAAGACAGTACATATGTCAAGGTTAAAGTACTGGATTTTAAAGAAGTAAAACGTAATAGTAAATAGGAGATTCCTATTTACTATCAGCCATATTTATTTTTTCTTTTATATATTTGGTGTACACAGATATGGTTTTTATCCTAACTTTGTATTTACCTATATCTTTATATAAATTAATTATCATATCGCGAAACAATATTTCACGCTCAATTGGACTAGCATTTATTACAGTATCTCTATCCGGGGGTACTGTAATATTTATATCATCTAGTAACAACTCATCTGGAATGAAATGGTGTTTAACTTTTACAACGGGTACAAGCACTTCTTTTTTACTACAACCAGTTAATATAAAAACTAGTATGAACGTTATGTATAAAACTTTTGTCATCTGTTTATTCCTTCCACTTCATTAAACACCCTATATATACCATTGATGTTTTCTTTACCAAACTCTTTATAAGTAGTTTTATTCAACTTATAAGTCGTTTCTGTTGGCTGTTTATTAACACTAATTTTTTTACTATAGAACGCATCACTCGTTTTTAGATTCTTTTTTATTAATCTAATTTTTTTATCTATTTTATCTACGTGTTTGTTTTGTTGTTTAACAACCTTTTTTTCAACCTTAGATATTTCCTTATCTATCTTATTAGCCTTCAGAAGTGCTTTTTGTTGTTGTTCCATAGTACGCTCATTATTCTTAAGACGTTCTATCTTAGTGTCAGTACTCTCTATACCAAACACGTCCGTTGCAATGCTTGATAATATTGTATAAAAACCATACATCACAACTATTATAACCATGCCTATTAATACCATACCTACTGTTTGTATACCCTTAGACCCCGGCACTAAACCAAAAAAACCCATTTCTTATTCTCCTTATAATAATAGAAGTTCATTACACTCCCTTATATTTTTTAAATGTGTATAACCTATAGCTATAGCGTCTATAGCGTGCTCTGTTTCCACTCCTGTTAAGAATGGTTTGATTTCCACTATAGTACTTACAGCTCGTAACATGTCGAATTTATCCGCTTCACCTGTATCAACCGTAGCCTTAACATTCTTAGGCGAATACATGAATATACCATGATCATCCGTATATTTGTACAAATCTTTGAACGACTGTCGTATCATAAAGATCGTTGCATAAATAGGACCAAATGCTTGGGGTCTAAATCTATCCATGAAACCTGACTCATGTACTAATTGTAATGGTCGGTGCCTATTAATAATATCATATACTATTTCATTAACTATTTTTATACGACGTTCTGTGTATATCTTTGTGTCTATGACTATAGTAAATGAAGACAAGTCTTGTATTTTAAAGTCTTTATCTATATCCCATATAGCAACGCCTATGGTACTGGTACCTGGGTCGATGCTAATTAACTTAAAATTATCATTCATTAGAGTATCATTAACTCCATATCACCTAGTTCTATTATGAAATCTAGTTTCTCTTCTTTTATAGACTGTTTAATATCAAACTTAGTATCTAAAAAGTATGATATCTGTACCTGTACATTTTCGATGTACGTCTCATATTTCATTTCTTTACTATGACAAATGCCTACCTCAGTAATAATTTGTTCTTTATTTGGATATAAAAGATTAAAGACATTTTCTATCTCCAATAATTCCTCTTCTGTGATAAAAGTATAGACCTTAATAAAGTCACCTATATATTGTTTAGTACAGGTCTTTAAATCTATTACATTTTTAGGCTCGGGATACAATACCGATAGAGATGATACATCTAATTTTGATATGTTAACATATTCTTCTTCTATATTGTTAAAGGTAACAACATCATCATTACTATCGAAGTCATCTATCTTATAACCATAATAAACAATATATTTTTCATTGTCGAAAGTTATACTGGTTCGTAGTCTAAGTTTGCTGGATGGTGGGTGTAGTGTTATCTCACTTTCCTTACGCATATATAATGGAATATGTGTAAATAGGGCTGCATCAGTATATGAGTGAGTACTCGACTTTAAATCTAATCTAGTATTTTTAACACTGGTATCTGAAGCACCTATACCGAATGTTAATAGATTAATAGTTGGATAAGTTACACTTTTATTATCTACCAATGACTCTATATTAAATCGTTCATTAAGCGTTGTATTTAACAATGGTACATATGGTAACCCACACTTAGCACGATTAGCCAATTTCTTACTATAAATGGTTCTACTACCATTAAACATATTAACCTCCTATAATATCCTCCATGGATAATTCTTTATAATCAACACTATCTTCATCTAGTACCATATCATCAGGTAAAAATTTATCCTCTAATATAACATCTTTATCATTAGTTCTAACTGGTATAGTTTGTTGTTTAGTGAAAATCTCTTTTATAAGTTCAGTAACGTCTTCTAGTTGTTTACTATCCTCAGCCTTGAATCTCCTATCTACTAATCCAAATGTTTGGCTATCCATAGAGTTCAATATTTCATTAACTACACGCATTTCATTTGTCTTAGTAGGAATACCCTTTTCTACTATAAAAGCATCTACCATTTGTTCACGTATTTTACGTGCTTTTAAAACGGTTCTGGTTTCTTCATCCAGTAACATGGTATATGGGTTCTCTACTTTAACACGCACTACTTCTTGTTTCATAATACTAACCTTTTTTTTATTACATATCATTTCAATGATAATAACTACTATAGGAGGTATAATGTCATGGTATTCGCATTTGCTTAAAAATCTATTTAATAAAGATTACATTTTTAAAAATGATATGGAAAGTTTACGCAGAACGACAGTTTTTTTTAAAGAATACTTTAAAGATAAGAATCCCATACGAGATAGAGTCTTCGATATTAAAATTAATACATTGGATGTAAACATAATGGAACTAATTAATAGTATGGAATATATACTACATGAATATAAGACATCTAAAATAGCGTTCAAAATAGAGAGTAATCTACATACAGACATATGGTTGGATAAATTCTTTATTGTGAATGGTAGACTATATATAGATTGTACAGTATTAATTAATGTAGTTTTAGATTTAAATCTATCATTAATAGAGCTTTTTAACAATCATAACCATACATATAGAATTAATCCTACTTACTTACAATCATATATTATTAATGTGGTAAATATATACCGTAGCTTATATCTCAGATACGAGGAGGAGAAACACATTAATTAGTAATAAGTTACTTTAGTACAATAACAATAGACAAGGACATTAATGGCTACACAACACCGTAGTAAAAAAATAAAGGATAGGCTGAAAGATGTAACAGCAACCGAGGATGGTTTATTAACTGCGTTATATAGAAAGGTTATGTTTGAAACTGGTAAACTCAATGAAGTTCAGGGTGATATCAAAACTTACATCCTGAGTGGTGGTAATAAAGTTAAAGGTAGTATACTGTCTAGTATAATAGAAGGGGAGATGACATGGAAAACATTGTTATTTTTACTTTTTGAAATATCTAGATTTAAAAAGATAACACTTAGTATAACAGTAGAAGATGAAAACAATACGGTCACTACACACAGTATTGTTAGTATACCTAAACCCAAAGAAAGGAAACGTAGTGAGCGACGTACATTTAGAAATAATAAACATAATAAACAGTAATATCAGAAGTGATAACGATAAGCAGTTTATGGAACGACTCTTATTATTAAACCCTGTAGCTTTCCTAACAAAGGAAATACAAGAAGAAGTGTCAGATTTAATATATACGTTTGGTGATAAACAATATAGTAACCTTGATTTCATATCGAGAGTATCTGCAGAACTCTTAACATGTCGAACACATGATTGTAAAGGTTATATCGTTGAATTTGTAACTTGGTATATAGACACATTGGTAATTATTGAAAAAATAAAAGATACAGTTTTATTTACAAATAGAACGGTAGAAGTAAGTTTAAGTACTTTTCACATTAGTCTTATATATTACATAGTTATAATGTATAAGGATAAACCTAAGAAAGAGAGAAATACATGAGTGATAAAAATGGTGGTAATATAATAGTAAAAGTTACCAAATATGGTGATAACGAAATAGGGGATAGATTACATCCTGATTATGAATATAGATTTAAATCTATACTTGGTAATATATATTGTCTTGGTAATGGCATGCGTTTTTTAAATAATGATGCATTCCCAACATCTCTACTTAACAAGCGTTTAAATAATAAAGACTTTAAACGAATAGTAAAAAATAAAGATACAAAATTTATTCCTAACTATTGGGAATTAGTTAAACTATTGACTGCTGATAGACTACTTTCTGATAAACATTTATTAGATGATATAAATGAAAAATATGGTGACAAAATTGATAATGTAACATTTAAACCTATGCTACGACTTAGTCAGGGTATTGTTGATGAGGAAATCAATAATGATAAGTTATTCATATACGGTAAAATACTAGATAAATTGTTACGCTTAATAATAAAAACTTATCGTAAATATCTTGAAGATAAAGATACTACCACTATTGTTGAAATTGATAAGGTAACGTTTAAGCGTCTAAAACAGGATATAAAAGAAGTGGTCATTGCCGATGCCATAAAACGTGCCGATGGTAGTGACCTAGCAACAAGCGTGAGTACAACAACAGATGATGAACTTAAAAATAAGTTCATGGGTTAATAATAAAATAAGAAGGAAAGTGAAAATGCAAGATAGAGAAGTAGAAGAATTAACGATAGAAGTGTCGGCTAGTATGGAACGTGCTGAAAAATTGTATAATAATCGTGCAGGATTTTTCGAGGCTATGTTTAGTGAGTGTATGTTACAAAATGATGTTGATTTCATTATGGATACATTGCGTTTGTCTGACGAACTACGCGTTGCTGTACTTAAACATATGGACGTATTGGATGATGAGTTGTATACAAGTACAAGTAAAAATACTGAATTAACTACACTAAATACAGACCTTACTAACACAATAAAAGATTTAAATGAAAAGATTAATACTCTAAATATTTACTTAAAAAAGAGTGAGTCTAACGTTTCAACTTTAGAACATCAAATACGTACTTCAAATATAGAACATGATAAAACTGTTGAAGCTCTTAAAGAACAATATAACCGTGAGATAAAAGAACTCAATGTACGCAATGCTTTATTAGGGAGACCTGAGGTGAAACCAGTTGTAGACTCAGAGAATACTACTGAACCTGTACATGTTGTTGGTAATAGAAATGGGCATGGTAGTAAACGTAGTCACGGACATAACCATGGTAAAACAGCGTTAACATGTACTCAGATCGAATTAGCCCGTAAAGCTATATCCGATGGTATGCCTAAAGAAACGGCATATAAGTTTTATGGTAAAAAATTTAATGCTAGTCGTTCAGCTATTTCCAGAGCTGTTAGATGTAAATCCTACAAACATTGTTGTCCTACAAAAGACGAACACTAATGTATAACTACTGTACCTAGTGCAGTAGTTATACTACTTTCTAACACGTTATTATTATAAAGGAAATAGTATGGATAAGTTCAGTATTACCACATATCGTAATTTCATAAGTGTGGATAAATATATAGATAAACATTTGTATAAGGTGGGATATAGTTATAATAATAAAATACCATTGTACAACTGGTACAGGTTATCATATTTGCGGATTAATAAAAAGAATATAAGTAGGAGAGGTAGATTTTTCTCTGATAAACAAATACCCGAGCGGTATAGAAGTATGTCTAAGTATTATAGTAAAACTGGTTATGATAGAGGACATTTAGCCAGTGATGCTAGTTTTGATTATAGTAAGAATAGTTTACATGCTGTTTATAGTATGCTAAACGTAGTACCTATGAGCCCTGCTTTAAATAGAAGTGCTTGGTTAAAAGCAGAACGTTATAGTAGGGTTGTAACGATGACTTTAAAATATAGTTATGTTATAAATCTTATGTTCTGTGTGGATGAAAAATACATTAATAACGGTGTAAGAATACCAACAGTATTATATAAAGTGATTATAAACAAGCAACAACAATTTATACGTATTTTTAAATTTATACAGGATGTTAAAAAGGGTGATAAATTACGAAATCATCTAACAACTTTTGAACAGCTACTAATCGATATTGAAACATACAAAAAATGACATACGATTAATGGTAGACAACTTGTAATCAGATAACGATAGGTTATATTTCATAGCCTATCTTCTTTTTTTGTCAACGATTAATTATCGATACATATGGACATCGTCCATATGTATCAAAAGTCTGCTACGCTTTGCGTTACTATATCGTCGTACGCTGGTAAGTTATAGTTTTCTTTATTACTAGCTTTAGGTTTCGTTAGTTCCTTACCTTGTAATACTTCCAACATATTTCTATTTATATCTACTAGTTCACCCATTCTACTATATGTACCATATTGTACCTTTAGAGAGCGTTCTAATAAATCCTTACTGGCAGTTTGAGTTTTATGTAAATTATCAAAATGCTCTTTATTGTCTAAATGAGTCGTATCTATATTAACAATTGGTTTTGACTGTATATTACCCTTGGATACAGTTTTGGGTTGTACCATTGTTTCTTTTTTAGAAGTTTCCTTAACAGGTATGTTAATCTTAGATTTCTCTTTATTAAGAAGAGCGTCTCTTAGTGTTGTGTATTTCTTTTTATCGAAATCGAGGTTATTGGATATCTTAATCTTATCCGGACTGACTAATGTACTCTTACCATTCAATATACCTAGTTGATAATTCTTATTCCTAGAGTATTTGGGTGCACTCGTCTCTTTAGCCCAACCAGCACCACCTTTACCTATTGCATTGTTGATAATGTCATTAGCATAATTATTATCATTTTTAGCTCGTTGTATATCTAGCTGAATACCAGCTGGTTCCACGTGCCATGTTTCTTTACCAACAGGTCTTGTAAAACCATATTTACGCATGAGTCCCATAGTATCTAACTCATCCGCTATAGAAGTATTCGTATCAAAGGCTAAGCCAAATTCATGTGTAGATTTACCAGGGGTAGCTGCACGTTTACCATATTTCTTCTTGAGCTTTAACTGGTCTTGATAACTTCTATAACCAGAATTAATAGGTATTTGTTTACCTGTTAGAGCATAATATTCATTGGCCATTGCCAAGAGGTTATTTCTCAACGATTCTTTAAAACCGTCTATACGAACACCTTTGGCCAAGGCTAGATGTTCCTCGCCACCACGATAATCATACGTATCTCCTTTTGCTAGTGCTAGGTTATTAGCTTGTCCAAAATGTTTACTGGATATTGTAGTAGATTGGTTAAAATCTTTTAATGTATCCTGTTTAGTATTCCTAGTAGAAGAGGGTAGTACAATTACATTTTTCTTAGATGGTATTTTATGGGTATTAACAGTACTTGGTAGACTTCCGGATATTTTATGTTTGTGGTTATATTTATTCATAGCCTCATTAAAATTTCTTTCGTCATTTTCCATTTCAGCTTTTATATAAGGATCAACATCGTCAGTTTTCTGCGACTTCTTCTCGTTTTCAAGATGTTCACTAACGATATCCGGTTTAATTGGATTTCCATCTTCATCTACTGGTGTATCGCTATCATCTGTTAAATCAAAACCCAGTAACTGTTTAGAGGTAGCGGCTAATAAACTCATACCTGTAAGTACATATTTAGTAATCCAACCAATATCCCACATGAGTAAAGCTTGACCTATACCCGATGGTATTAATCTGGAAGCTAACTTAGCAGTCAATTTAAAGCCAGCCTTTTTACCAAGTTTACGCAACACTAAAACTTTTAATTTACGTATAAGATATTTGGCTTTATCTACGCCTAGTTTAAATACACCTTTTACTTTACTAACTTTATTAACTATACTTGTTGGTAGGATTGACTTAACCTTAGTAGCTAGATGTTTACCTGCGGTAGCTACTGTTGTTGTTACCTTAGCAGCTAAACTACTAACCGACGAAGAGATTCCACTTACTTTTTCTGATAAAAACTTAAATCCATTAATTACAGGACCAACAACTTTCATAATCGCACTACCTAAATGTGTGGCTAAGAATGGAGCAAACGCCATCAGCGACGTTAGAAGTGTATCCTTCGATTTAACTTTTTCTATAATACTTGTTTTCTCTGTCGGCTCGGTTTTATCCTTTTTACTATATAGTTTTTCTAATCGTTCATCACGATTACCATCTCTATCACCATCACCATCTACGTCAAATACATCTTTAGGTTTCTCCTTAGTAGATTTATTTATTACTTTCTCTAACCCAGTTATAACTTTGTCTATTTTCTCATCGGCTCTCTTTTCTTGGATGTCTTCTTTTGGGTTATCCTTCTTAAAAAATGTAGATACCTTGTCCATAAATGTTCTGGGTTCTGTTATGTCTGAGGTTAAACCAGTTGATGAGGTTATGTCGTTTTTAGCGTTAGTAGAGAATCGAGTTATTATTTCATCCTCGGTAGTATTAGTTTTAATATCCTTTAGAATGTTAAACAAGTCTACTATATACTCACGTACATTAGTCCTATGTGCTCTACGTTTTTTACCTTTAGTAGTTCTAAATAAATTCATATCAGAATTTATATTCGTTAATAAGGATATAATACGTTTACGTTTGGATTTCGGTACTGTTGTAATTTCATTATTAAGGAATTTCATATTACCTATATTAGCATTAATATTTGAGCTTACTTCCTCAGATATCTTAATGAAGTGTTTTCTATTACTAGCTGATATTAGATTAAAGAATGTATTATCTTTCTTATCTGTTTTAAAAATATCCGAAAAAGACCATTCATTACTTTCTTCTATTTCTATATCATTTTTAATATCAGTGAAGTTTTCTACTTTAACATCAGGAACTTCTTCTTTTTCAACCGTATCTTTAACATTGTCACGTAGATAGAACATTAATGTAATAATCTCATCACGAACAATCCTATCATATTTCATTTTACGTTTAGTATTAAGTTTATTATAAGCCTTTACTATGTTATTTAATAATTTAATAATCACAGTTCTTTCTTTCTTTTTAATTTTAGAAATAGGTTTATATAGAACATTTAAAATGGATAAATCTATATTAATATTTTCTGAAATATCTGTTGCCCTATAGTTGAAGTCTTCCTGTAACTCTTCTGGAATAATATCGAAAAATGTCATAGTAGAAGCAGAGTGTGTTGTTTTACCCTGTTTCTTGTCGCCAAATAGACTAGGTATACCTGAGAACTCCCATAGAGCCTTAGCTGTAAATGTACCGGCCGTTTTCATAGCATTACCAGCTGTTTTATATGTTGGTCTAACAACTTTACTAGTTCCGACAGCACCCTTTATAAAGGCTTTACCAGTCGACATCATTATGTCCGGTAAAGTGATTCCAGGTCTACGATTTTCTTCTAACCACGTAGCCCATTTTTCTTTGTCTTCATCATTAAGCTGTTCCATAACCTCTTTAGCAGTCATTTTATCATTTACCCAATCACGATATAATTTACGTGGTATAGGTGGTTTCACAAATGCTTTAACTTTACGTTTAATTTTTTTACCGGTTTCGCCAATACCAGAGAACTTCCATGCAGCACTAGCCGATAGTTTGGCGGCGTCTCCAACAGCACCAAATATTTCTGGGTATAGCTCTTTAACACCACCAGCTACCGCTCTCGCCGAACCCATATACGTCTTACCAGTTAATTTGGCTAATTCGATAGCATTGGGTACATGAAGTCTACCGTCTTTATCTATAAAGGCGTCTTTGACATTAGTACCAACTTCGGCTAAACCTTTAAGAGTTGTTTTACCAGCAGCTTTAGCAGCTTTCTTTATTCTACCAGTAGTCTTACCTATATATTTCGTTAACTTATTATCTAATAAAGACCTAGCTGGACCTTGCAATGCAGGTGGCAAAGTATTTATAATACCATCACGTAGTTTTGGTAACCAACCACCTACTGTGTCTATACCATCGTCTAACTTATCCCCAGCTTTTAATAATAATCCTTTTTGCTTATTCGATAAAGCTTCAAGATGTACTTTCTCCATCTGGTCTATGAACTTAGGTTCTTCAGAAAGTCGCTTCCATAGTTTACCACTAGGGTCTATAGATAAGAATAATGTCTTATATAAATGTAAAGCTTCCGAATAATTCTCTGGGAATGCTGTTTCGGCTAGACCGTTTAGTAGAACACTTTTTAATCCTTCATCTTTTATTATACCATCTAGTTTTTTAATATTGGCAATAGCTTCTGGAGAAACATCTCTGGTACTACCAAAAATTTCTTTAACGGAATTTAATGCAGTACTAATATTAAAATCACCATCACCAATAGCTTTCTCTAAATTAGTTTGTTTTTTATCTAGATCTTTCAAATTCGTAGAGAACTTACTAAATTTTATATCTGTGTTACTGGATTTATGTGGTGCCAAGTTGTTATTGTTTTCTTTAATATTCCCTATTAGACTATTTACTTCATAAAGTGTATTAGCATATGTCTTTGAAAGGTCGTTACCTATACTATCTATAAAAGACTTTGGCTCTTTTACTAAAGCGGATATTTCATCTGTTATACTATCTACTAAATCCTTTTCAGTTACAGGCACTTTATGTTTGTTACGTTTCTTATCTTTTCTAGCCTTACGATTAGCTATAGATTTCTCTCTGTTAGTAAGTCTTTTATGTTTGGAAACGTCGTATATGCTATCTGGAATATACTCATCCATAGCAACATTTGTTAGTGTTTCTAAATTCTTAGTTATTTTATCTAGCGTATCGTTATCTTTATATGTTTCTGTTATAAATTCTTTTGTAGATTTTAATATTTCATTATCTTCTACTTGTTTAGTGATATCGCTCACCACATCAGATGCTTTATTAAACAGGGTATCTTCTGGGTTAGAAATACTGAACTGCATATCCTCAGTAATGGTTTGATACTTATTTATATTAAGAGGCCTGTTACGTTCTGGATATGTGAATGTTAGTTCTTTATCAAGATTGTTTACAGTTTGCTCTATAAATTCTTTAGTACTCTGTACATACTCATTTTCTTTCATGAATGTTCTAAAAGACTCTGGTATATATTTATCAGATAGTATAGTTAATTCTTTATTTAAGGATGTAGTTAAACTAGTGAATGATTTAGAAACTTCTGCCATGTTGTCTGGTATCAAATCTCTAATAGTTTTTATATGTTTATTATACTCAATATTAACTTCATCCCATGATTTAGGTATTGTATCTATATAATCGTTAACACTTGTTAATGTAGTGTTTGTTATATTACTAATAGAAGTGCTTGTTTTTAGTACTAAATCTGAAATGTCCTTGTTTAACATCTCATATACTTCTGAAATATCTCTACGTTCAACTTTTTCAGAACCATCTTCCTGTTGTACTTTTCTAGTTGTTAGATTTTCCACATAGTCTTTTGTTTCCGTACCTATTTTAGAAACCTTTTCATCTAGGGATTTAATGTTCTTTTCTATATCTTTATACGTTTCAGTATTACTCGTTTCTTTTTTAACGTCCATAAGTATTTTATTAACCGTATCTGTGATAGCTTGTATATCTGCATTACGTACATCCCCAGCAATATCTTCTAACATCTTTTTACTAAGAACATACTCCTCTCTATGCACAATACCTGCGGCTTCTTTTACTTTACCCTTACCAGTAAATTTTCCATCTGAGAACCCCTTAATACTAGTATCGTTATTTAATGCTTCTAATGCATGTTGTGCATTTAATCCGTTTACCTTACTAGTATCGGTACTATTATTATCATGGTTATTAGTTAGACCTAAATCTGTTAACATCTCTTTATTTGTTGTATTACTAACAGACTTAATAATATCCATATATGATGTAGTAGACCCCGTTGCTATTCTCGTTAATAAAGTTTTAAGTTCATTGTTATCTTCTATATGTTCTTTATCATTTAGTATCTCTAAACCATTTTCAACTTTTTCCCTAGCAGATTTGTTATTAATAAGATCTAATAAACCATTATCTATTAAACGATACGGTGATAGATTTTTACCAGAAGTAATATATTTAATCAGTGCTTTAATTATATCTGACTTCTCTTCATTTTTTAATTGTGCAGTATTAGTTAAAAGATTTAATATCTTTTTATTATCAATAGCCTTATATAGAATAGTACCCTGTTTACTCATACGTTTTGTTAAAGTTGTTTTTAGATTGGTATGATTCTCATAACGATTTGTGCCATAGTTAAACGATAGTTTATCTTCATCAGATATGGTTGTAGATCCCTTGCGAATGGTTGTAACTTCCGCTAGTATTTTACTTAATAGATCCGGAACAACATCAGTGATGGAAACTTTCATTTTGCCATCTATGAAGGTAGATTCTTTTAACATACTAGGAGTACTGATAACATTACTACCTGATGACTTGACACCACCTGATGATATATTCTCAGCAAACTCTTGTAACATTTTAGCTTTTTTACTATCTGGATTAAGTTCAATTTGTTTGTTGGCATAGTCTTTAATAAACTGTATCGGATCAGATAACGCTTTATTACTTTCCAATAAAAAATCACCACCATTACCCGTTGACTTCATATCTTTTAATAATCTGGTGACAGTAGTGTTTAATAGTTTCTTGGTACCGCTATCAATCGCCTCACCCATGACGGTGTCTAATAAAGTTTTACCCATCATTTTGTTAGATTCAGCAACATCGGTTAGAGTTTTTGTTAGTTCAAAGCCTTCTAAGAATTTCATACTGGTATTTTCAATAGTATTTTTAATACCTTTACCAATAGATTGTACATAGCCATTATCTTTAAAGGCGTTCATTGTTGTAGATTTAGCTTCTTCTAGAGCCATTTCCTTAACAACGTCGGAATTACGTATTTTAGCAAAATCCGGTAGTGCCGTATTTTTAACAATGGCTTCTAATTGTTTAGTTCTAATTTCGCTATCACGGTTAATGACATCGTACATTTTAATCAGTGTTAATGTTTGTTTTAGTTGTAACTCTAAGTCTTTTTTATAGTATTGGTTATCAACATCAAATTTTAGGTTAATAGCCATCTTGTTAGTAGCTAATATATTAGCTAATATTTCGTTACTATCTTTAGCCAATAATTCCTTACTAGCCTCGCTGACACGAGTATTAAAAGCTTCTTTGGTGGATGTACCAAAAACAGTATTAACTTGTTCTTTGATCTTGTCATCTTCAGACAGTTCCTTAACTGAGTCGTAACTATCCTTGTCTTCTTTTATCCATGAACGAAGTCTAGTAATGGGATTAGCTAATGATTCTGGTAGAACTTCTGCTAACCCACCTAATGTATCAACCGCACCACTACGTACGCTTTTAATAGCTTTTTCTACTACCTCCGTGGTATTACTACCTATCTCCAGCATATTGTTAATACCATCACCCATACCCACTGGTAATGAATCTTTTACGGAATTCTGTAATTGTCTACCTAGCTTACTTGGATCAATACTACTCTTTATAGCACTACCCATATTACTAACAACTGAAGTAGTAACGTTATCAGGATCAATTGTAGGATCTTCTACTCCAATATCACCACCTTCGTTTAACATACTTTCTAACTCGTCAAAATCAGCGTCTATTTCATCAGCCATATTCCCCCCTTATTTTTTTATCTCAATGAAAATTCAATCTTTTTAAGTGTCCAGATTAGTTTGACTTAATAATATAAGTGAAATAAATAGTTAAAGAAGGAAAGTTTATGGGAAGAAATAATGAGGCTCTGATATTATCATTACTAATTCTTACTAAAGAAACACTAGATAACTTACCCATTATAAGTAGTAGAGATATTTACGAACAAAACTCTACTATCTTTAAAAGTGATGGTTTGTTCAGTACTAGTGTATTTGGGGAAGCAGGTAGTGTTAGTCGTATGGAAAGTTATGGTAGAATCAATTTAGGTTTGACTATTTTACATCCTAGGATTTATAGAGAGATATGTGGTGTAAGTAGTCTGTACAAAGGTATCTTAACTGGTACTAAGTATGCCATATTTGATGAAAAAGAAAAGGATTTTATAGAATCCACTATAGAAGATGGTCATACTGGTTATAATTACTTCATGAAGTTTTATAAAGATATAGATTATACTAAGAAAGAACGAGTAGCGTCCAGACAAGTTGCTATTGATTTCCTTAATATGTATGATAAGAAAAGTATCCTTATAAACGATTATATTGTGATACCAGCTGGTTTAAGGGACTATACTGTTAAAGAGAATGGTAAGATTTTTGAAGATGAGATAAATGGTTTTTATAGAAAGTTAATAACTATTTCATATACCGCCAAAATGTTCCAAGAGGATAATCTTGATAATGAGGTTGTTAACATAGTAAAGGTAAGGTTACAGCAAGCTGTTAATAATGTATATGAGTACATAGAAAACATACTCGATGGTAAAGGTGGTTATTTACAAAATAAGGAAACTAAAAGAACTATTAGTTATGGTACTCGTAATGTTATCGGCTCTACACCTGAAATGGTTCTAGATTATACGGATAAAACTAGACCAGATGCGTTCACCAGTATAGCTGGTATATATCAAACTGCTAAGGGATTATTCCCATTAACATTATATACATTACGTAGTAAGTATCTACATGATGTTTTTGATGAGGAAAGTACTAAGGCTAGGCTTATTAACCCTAATACTTTTAAACGAGAGGTTGTTAACATTAATGAAAAATCTAGAAGTGATTGGGTTACTGATGATGGTATCGAAAAAAATATCAACAAGTTTAAACAGAAAGTTAATCTGTTATCTAAAATTGTGATATCTGGTTATTACCTATTTCTGGTGTATAAGAAAGACGATGTTGTTATAGTCCTGAAAGATATAGACGAGTTAGATGATGGTTTGGATAAAAAAATGGTTACACCTATTACTTATATAGAGTTATTCTATTTACTACTGGAACCATTAATGAAAGAGCAGTATGCATATATAGTACGTTATCCAATTGCTGATAAGAATAGTATTATACCAACTAAGGTATATCTAAAATCGTCTATTACTACTAATAAAGTTAGTGTAAAGATATTAGATAGCCAAGAATTTAGAACAGTTAATGAGTATCCAGTAAGCGGCGAAACGCCTTATAATAATCTAAATATACCTGCGTTATACTTAGATGCATTAGGGGCAGATTTTGATGGTGATAAAACCTCTTTGAACTTTCTATTTAATCCAATCAGTATAGAAGAAACAAAACAACAATTGCGTGATATAACTTTTCTAGTGGGTACAGATGGCAATCTAACATTTAGTACGGGTAGTATAGTTAATAGTGCGTTAATGAAACTTATGACAAGTTAATAGGAGTAGTAATGTATAAGAAATACGAAGAGTTTTATAGAAAATATGGGTTAACTAAACCCGACCATTTCATAAATGTTAGGCTATTGGATTTCGGAGAACATAGTTTACCACATTATAGTGTAATACACTATTATAACGAAAGTAATGTTTATCCCACTAGAGGGTTACCGCTACTGAAAAATATACGTAAAGGTTACGTTTACAATATTATGCAGTATAATCTGGAACCATTTAAATGTAGGTTTAAGAAACCTGCTGAATCTACTTTAGTTGGTAAACTTAATAAACAATATGATTCTTTGGTAACAATACCTAAATATAAAATAGATGGATATAAGGGCAAACGTAAGAAATCCCTTAAAGATATGACCATCGTTTATAACTATAGTCTACTAAATGATTTTTATTCATTTGTAGAAACTGAGTATAGTAGATATTATAACTTTGTAAATAGTTTTAACACATTATGTAATACCATTCTTGACATAGAGAATGATGTAAGTAAAGTTCAACTGCATCATTATGTAACTATTGATTTACCAGATAGTATCTACAGTTTAGAAACGTTAGTTAAATATATGAATATGGATAAACCTAATAAACGTTTTATGGACGTATTCTTTAATAACAAACATATAATGTTATTGGAACTTTATAAACTATTTTACAAGGATTATAAACGTAACAGTGTCTTTAATAAAATATCCAGTAGTTTTCATATAGATAAGGTTGTATTGGTATTTAGATATAAAGGTATCACCAGCTTAGTTAATCTTAAGGTTTTACTATCATTTAGTAAAGATTACAGTTACGAAAATAAAACTAAATACGATTCTAAGACAGTTACACACATGTTATTTGGTTTTATACATAAACTTATAAATAGTTATGAAGAACCCATTGTAACAAGTGAAAAGACAGAGTTGGATGAAGAGAGTATTGTTAAAAATAATGTTAGACTACTGGAGATGTTGAAGAAAACTAAAGATGTAGATGAGCCGATTAATAACGAACTTATTAAAAGCTTAAACATATCTAAATCTAGTGTAGGTAGTAGTAATAGTGATAAATTAATTTTAGACACCGATATGGACGATAGTCTCAGTAATGTAATCACTGATGAAGTCTATGTAAACCCATATGATAATGTCGAAGTAATAGAAAATCTAACTGATGATAATGAAACCGTACATAGGATTATTGATGAACTAACTGACAACAAAGACATAGATAAAAAGAAACAAGCAAAACTTAAAACTTATATATCAGAGTTTATGAATAAACCATCTGCATTTGATAAAAAGATTAAGAATAAGGATATGTTAACTATAGATAAAGAGGATTTACTAATAACAGAAGAAGAGAGTAAAATGGAGGTAGTACCAAATGTTGTTAGTGATGTCAGTGAAGCACGTTTTATTAATAAGAAGCTTAACGAGCGATATATAAACAAAGTTCTTAAGAAAGATATTTTAAATACGTTTGTTAATTTTCAGAAATCTGGTCTTATAATAAAAGATATTGAAATAGAGACACATGAAGATATACTCGGTAAGTATAGTGATTATATCATTCAAGTATCCGATAAAGGTAAATCCAGTTATAGTATTAAACTAAGAATATCCGAGGTACATGAGAACGGTACATATAAATTATCTGGCACGCAGTACATGATGAAGAAACAGCGTAATGAACAGATAATAAAGAAATTAGACGCCACTACAGTAGCACTAACTACTGCCACTGGTAAAGTTAATATAGTTAAAGCACCTATGAAAAAATATGACTTAGGTTACAAAGTTCGTAGGGAACTAAATAAACTAAGTAATGCTGGAACAGTTAAGAATCTAATGTTCGGTAAATTTGATACTAAAGATACTAAATTACCGAAAGACTATACTCTTTATTCTAGATACATAAAATCGTTTACTTATGCCGGTATTTATTTTACTTTTAATTATGTCAGTAGAGGGGATCTTCTGGATATTGATTTAACCAAAATAGAGAATACTAAATACATCCTAATTGGCAAGAAAGGTAACCTACCTATCCTTATGAACTATGATGATGAAGTTTTTGTGTATGAAAATAATAAATACAACAGTGTGGGTGATTTATTTAGTATCTTAAATATTGATAGACATAGTATTATAGAATATAGTTTTGTTAAAATATTTAAAGTGTTAATACCTACAGCTATAGTTCTAGCGTATTACATGGGTCTGTATA
>Ga0256842_1001310_pt1 | contig 20200 bp, 18 predicted proteins | sample 4559240metaG_FD_185973 | JGI IMG/M metagenome (GOLD analysis project Ga0256842, IMG submission 185973) | Hydrothermal vent microbial communities from Guaymas Basin, Mexico - 4559-240 | ecosystem: Environmental > Aquatic > Marine > Hydrothermal vents | place: Mexico: Guaymas Basin | collected... | reverse complement strand
ATACTTGGCTCATCAAGCACATACATCACCCCTGTAAGCCCACTGCCAATCTGTGAAGCAATGCGGATACGCTGCGCTTCTCCACCAGAAATGGTACGCGCATCACGCCCAAGTGTAATATAGCCAAGACCTACATCATAAAGGAAGAAGAGACGCTCACGTATCTCATTTAAAATCGGCTGTGCGATCTGTGCATGCTGTTTGTCAAGATACTCAAAGTTAGATTCATCGGCAAAGAACTCGTATGTCTTTGCTATTGGCATATCAAGCAGCTCTGCGATACCCTTACCTGCTACTTTTACAGCCAAAGATTCAAGTTTAAGACGGTGTGAGTTACAGACATTACAAACCTTCTCACTCATGTAGTCACCAAGCTCTTTTTCATCTTTGAACATATCATAAGCAATACGAATAATCCCCGGAAAAAGGCGTTTTACTGTATGTTTTTTCCACAAAAACTCTACTTCACCGACATTGCCGTGTAAAATGGCTTTTTGCTGATGTGGTTCAAGCTCTGAATATGGTACGGTTATGTCAATGTCATTGGCTTCACAGAAGCCTTTTAAGAAGGTAAAGTAATAACCTTTATTAAAACCATAGACAATCTTTACCGCACCCTTTTCTATCGGCAGATCAGGATCAATAATTTTATCTACATCAAGTGCATAGCGAAGTCCAAGTCCATCACACTCACTACATGCACCCTTTGGTGAGTTAAAAGAGAATGAGAGGGGTTCAAGCTCATCAAAGCTTATCTTACAATCAAAACAGGCATTGTGTTCTGAATAGTGAATATGTTCTGCAACACCAACTTCTTCAGCATTAAGCACATCTATCTCAAGTTCTCCATAACTCTCTTTTAAAGCTTTTTCAACAGAAGATGCAATTCTCTCTTTATTCTCTTCTTTGACGACAACACGGTCGATGACAACTTTAATGGTATGTTTTTTTGTTTTGCTTAGCTCTATCTCTTCATCAAGGCGTACCATCACACCATCTATCATGGCACGAACATAGCCTTTATGCACAAGCGATTCTAAAAGATCAGCATAGCTTCCTTTGTTATCACGTACAAGCGGAGCCATAAGGACAAGCTTTGCACCCTCTGGAAGTTTTGCCACTTCATTGATGATGTCCGACGCTGACATTTGCGAGATAACCTTACCACACTTGTGACAGTGCTGAATCCCTACACGGGCATACAAAAGACGCAGATAGTCATAGATCTCTGTAATGGTTCCAACAGTTGAACGAGGGTTTTTTGATGTTGTCTTTTGATCGATAGCAATAGCAGGAGTAAGCCCTTCTATCTTGTCAACATCAGGCTTGCCGACACGGTCTAGGAATTGTCTTGCATAAGAAGATAAACTCTCCATATAACGACGCTGTCCCTCTGCATAGAGCGTATCAAAAGCGAGTGTTGATTTACCGCTACCACTTAAACCTGTCATAACAATGAGCTCATTCTTTGGAATACTCAGGTTTATATTTTTTAAATTGTTTTCACGTGCACCAGTAATTTTTATTAAATCTTTTTTTTTCAAACTCTACCTTTAGAAAAATATTCTATTTGCCAAATAAAGCACAACAAAGAGATAAAAGCTAAGAAGCAAGCTCTTTTGTAATGTATGCGATACTCTCTCTTTTAAATGGATACCAAGATAAACACCAAAAAGTGAAGCAAATCCAATAGTGATACCGCTTTGATAATCTATGTGTCCTTTTATTGCGTGAGATATCAAGCCTGCAACAGATGAAAAGACCACAAAAAAGAGTCCAGCAGAGACCGCTTTTTTAAGTGGTATATGTAAAAATCCCACTAATATAGGAACAAGTAAAATACTACCGCCTACGCCTATTGTCATACTAAAAGCACCAAGAACTACCCCTATAAGAAGCAGTAAAGAGTAATGCAACTCTTTTTCTTGAGCATCTTCATGTGTTTTAAAGAACATACGAACAAGCGCAAATATTGCAAAAAAGAAAAACATCATCTCTAGTGTTTCGTCACTTAAAAAAGCCGAAATATAACCACTCAATAGTGCTCCGCCAAATCCTCCAATACCAATGATACCAACCATTGTAATATCGAGTGTACCTTTTTTATTATTGAGATAACTCCCATAAACGGAACTAAACACCATTTGAACAACAGATATGCCAATCGCTACTTTTGTCTCATATCCAAGCATTAAAAGCATAGGAATAAGAATCGTCCCCCCGCCAATGCCAAAAAAACCTGACAAAAGCCCAACAAAAGAACCAAGAAGCAACAATTCGATCATAAATATCCATAAACTTTTTTGGAATTATACTCCATTCTCAATAAGAGAGTCCTTGCAAAAGTAGAATTTAATTTTAGTTTGTGTTTCATTCAAGTATAATCTACATAACAGGAAAAAATATAATGGGGAAAAAATGCTAAATACTATCAAAGAGGCAGCGGAAAATTTTTGTATCCATCAAATTCGTCAACCTCATGAGCTCAAAGATGGATCAACAGATAAGAGAACACTTATTGCTTACATAGATATTGACACACAAGACAATAAAAAACATAGGGTTTATATCGCTTCAGATAAAGAGTTTATGCAGAGAGTTTCCAAACTCTTTTTAGAAGAGGATGAGAGTGATGATGAGACACTTAAAGATATGACTTTAGAGACTGCAAATCTTATTATTGGAAGTGCAAAGGTCATAGCTGAAGAGACAAGCGATACTCCTTATATAATAGGAACGCCTCAGTTTGAAAAGATTGGAGCATTTGATTTTGATATTGATGAATCAAAGACAATCAAAATCGGCGATGATGAACTTACTGTTGCAATTAAGGAAATAGATGGCTGATACACAAAAGCAAAATGAGAAGATAGAAGAGTCAGATGATCTGTCATGGATGGATTATTCGGGCATCTTAGATATGGAAGTTGAATTTGTTTCTGACCTTGGTGAAACAGAACTCACAGTCCATGATATACTGCAACTTGAAAAAGGCTCTATTATCGATCTTAAAAAACCAGCCGGAGAGTCTGTCGAATCTTATGTAAACGGACGTATTTTAGGAAAAGGCGAAGTTATGGTTTATGAAAAAAATCTCGCTATCCGTATCAATGAAGTACTTGACTCTTCTGCTGTTTTATACTACCTTTCTAAAGAGAGACTATGATAAAATATACACTACTTTTTTTACTTCCCCTTTCACTTTTTGCATCAAAGATTCTTAGTTATAATATTTATGACCGCACTGACAGAGCAGATGTAATGATCACTTTTGACACCCCTTACAGTGGTATCATTAAACAGAGTCGCGGCAAATCAAAGATCATTATAAAACTCGAAGATGCTTCCATTGAATCCCCAAAGATAAAAAAAATTGCTTCACGCTTTTTACGCTCTGTTGCAATTACACCTTTAAAAGGTGAAACACAGATTATTGCATCTGTACCCCAATCAGTAAAACTTTTGGCATCAAAAACTGCTGATGGATATGGACTTCGCTTACGATTCACAGACAAAGCTGCCACTAAACACAAAACTGCTACACAGCAAGCCCAAAACAAAACAGACAATACACTCTCTAATCTTCCAACAAAAAAGGGTGATGATCTCACGCAGAGCTATTACATCGTTGTTGCTATTTTAATTATTGGAATAATTATTCTACTCTATATAAAAAGAAAAACAACACCGGCAAAGCCCAAACAAAATACGCAGGAACAACAGCAGCAAAAAACACCTTGGCTTTTTAATGCAAACAATGCAGCACAACAAAAAACTCCCCTCACGCAGGAAAAAGCAAAGGAGAGTGCAAATGAGATCTCTATTCGCTTTCAAAAAGCCATAGATGCGCAAAATAGTGTTGTTATGCTTGATTTTGGGGCACAGAGCTATTTGGTACTTATGGGAAAAAGCAACATCTTACTTGATAAGTTCTATGAAAACAGACCAAGTTCTCAAGAGGAGTTTGAATCGATTCTGCAAAACAGACACGAAGAGCTAGAAAACTTTTTAAATGCAGAGAACAACACAACTGTTCATACAAAAATGCAGGAAAAAGAGCCTCTACAAGCTTATAAAGAGAGAGCTGCTTCTCTTGTGTACAACGATGAACTCTAAGAGATTTTTTTCTTAGAGTTACTCAAAAATCGCTCTTTTAGCAATTTTTTCATTATATTGATATTTTGAAGATTTAGTTCAAACTTCTCATTCATCAGCTTATTTATATGAAAGACTTCTGTTACGGTAATACCATACGGATCTTTTTTCTCTTTTGACTCCTTACCCTTGTCATCAAAACTGTAAAGATAGAGAGTTTTCCGTGTTGTTTGAATATAGTAAGTAAGCACTATCTCATCAGAGTGTTTTTTCTCCAAAGCCACTACAACACGTTGATCTGGTTTATATTCGTCATCTTTTAGTGTGAGAATCTTTTTAGCATTTTCTAAAGAGAGATACCCTACATAAAATTTATTATAAAGATCATGGTAACGCTGTATTTTAAAGTTATACAAGAAGCTCATATCAATAATATGTTTTTGATGTGAACGTAACTTTTTCGTAATCCAACTCATTGTATTGTAGTATCTAAACGGATGTAATTTCAGCATATGCGCCTCTATCATCTTTTTAGAGTGTATCTTCTCTTTTGGCTGTAGTTTTTGCTTATCGAGCTTTGTAATGTACTCTAAGACTTCTTTAGCAGAGAACGCTTTTGTAAACCACACGGTACAATAATCAGGAAACTGCTTTGTTCCTGTAGCGCCTTCATTTAAAATGATAAGTGATTTAATTGTGTAGTTTGGAAAAATGATCTCTAAAAGTGCCTTTTTCTTACGAAGACGACGACGAAGTTTAAGCACTGATTTTACAAGTGTCATCTCCACAAAATAGAGTTCATTGTTCTTAGTTAAAAACATTGCATCAAACTCACTGATCTCACGTGACTTAGTACGGTAAACAATCTGCTCTTTTTCACTAATAGAGAGTGTATTTGCAAAGGCTTTGTGTTTTGACTGATGAAAGCCTTTTAAAATAAACTTTGTAATATAGTCATTTCCCTCTGCATAACGAAGAAGCTTTTCATAAATAAAATTTTCGTAAACTTCTCCTTCAAATGAACGGTATGAACTCAGATAAGATGGATCTTCCGTATCTATGCCTTTTTTAATTAAGGAGAGAAGATGTTTTGTATTATAAACATAGTGTAAAAGGTTGTCAGCTATATCATCTTTTTCAAGATTCTTAATAGAAGATGAAATTGCTAAAGGATTATCTCTCATGCAAGTTCACCATTTTGAAAGAAGTCATCTAAAACAGCACGAAATTCAGCAACATTACTAATAGTATTTACCTTATTGCGAAGCTGTGAAGCACCCCTGTAACCTTTTGAGTATGTATGTGTATGTTTTCTAAATAAAATTGCACCATACTCACCATAAAACTCTATCATCTTATCAAAGTGCTCCATAATTATTTTATGTTTAAGTTCCAAACTCACATCTGCTTCACCACTGCGCAGTTGATGAAATATCCATGGAGCACCAACTGCACCACGACCAATCATTACACCATCTGCACCGGTATGTTCTAGCACCCATTTTGCTTTTTCATAAGAGTCTATATCACCATTGGCAATCACTGGAATATTCACAGCTTCTTTTATCTCTTTAATTGCATCATAATCAACCGGTGCTTTGAATTTACCAGCACGCGTTCTACCATGAACCGCTATAAAATCAGCACCACTATCTTCTACTACTTTTGCAATATCAACATGATTTTTTTCTTCAAATCCAAGTCTTATTTTAACAGAAGTAAGTTGTTTGTTGGATGTCTTTTTGATCGTTTTAATAATCTCTCCCATAAGTGGTAAATCCAAAAGCAGAGAACTTCCGCTTCCATGTCCAACTACTTTTGGTACAGGACATCCACAATTCAGGTCAATAATATCAATGCCCTCTTGTTCATTTAAAACCTCTACAGCACGTTTGACAATAGTAGCATCACTACCGGCTATCTGAACAGAGTAAGGATCTTCTAGGGGAGATTTTTCAAGCATATGAAGGGTTTTTTGTGAACCATGTGCTAACGCATTTGAGCTTAGCATCTCACTGACTGTTAAATCTGCTCCAAATTTTTTGACAACACTTCTTAGAGGTAAGTCTGTAAAGCCCGCCAAAGGGGCTAATATATAAAGAGGCTTATCAAAGGAGAGATTTTTAATCATATTTTTTAGATAAAGAGGTAAATACTAAAGTTTTTACCACACTCTTTAAGAGCACGATATGCTCTAAAGTTTTGGAACTCGTCTGGCTGTGCATTTTCTAAGACTTCATCAGCAGGTGCAAGCATCTCTAGATCAAATAGTGTAAAGAGATAAGCATCCATAGCTTCCTCTTTTTTATCACCCAATGTTTCAAACAGTTTCATTCTCTGTTCTGGAATCATTCCACCTTTAGAGAGTGTAATTGAGAGTTCAATATAGTCCTGTTTCGTAAGTTCAAGCTTATTGAGCAGTTCAAGTAACTCTTCATTTGAAATATTGAGGGTATGCTCATCAGAATTGATACGTGCCATAATTTCATGCAGAGACTCTTTTGTCAAAAATGCTTTATATTTTAAAATATTTGAAAGTGACGCAGTTTTTACATAATCAGTATAAACAAACTGACATAATTCATCAGCATATTTTGTACAGTTTGAAAGGACATCAGTAATTTTAACTTCCCCTTTTTTTATTCTGTTTTTCTCATTTTGAATTACTAAAGGATTTTGTGGACGAAGATTAAATGGCTTAAGATCAACAACTTCACCATTTTTAATATCTTCGATCATCTTCAGCACTCTGTCAATCTTTTCATTGCCTGTAGCACCAATAAGCTCAGCACTTGGAAAAATTGTACTTTTTTCAAGGAGTGTTCCCAAAAGTCTGTATCTGTCTGTTTTAAAACTATAGCTTCTACTTTTTTTACCAAGATATGCATCAATAACAGCATCTACTGTCTTCTCAAAATCTTTCTCATAAGCACGTAGTCTAAAGCTGCCAAGCATAGAGTAAAATGCCATATGAAAGACACTCGCCAAATAGAGAACCAACAATGGCACAATTACCCACAAGGCTACTGAAAGTGATGGCATCGGAATACCAAAAAGATCAATACTCATACTCTCTTGAGTTACATATGCGTAAACATACCAACCAACAAGAGCTATCCAAATAAATGCTGCTATGGAGTATCTTTTTATATACATTGCAAATTCCTTAATTAGATTTTTCAGCTATTTCTCTACAGTCTATACAATAAACAGCATGTGGTTTTACTTTTAAACGTTGAAAACCAATATCATCTTCACACATTTCACAAATTCCATACTCATCATTAGCTATTTTTAAAAGTGCTTTGTCAATCTCTTCTAGCTCTTTTGTTTGCTGTTGAACAATTGCACTCTCAACCATAGAGTTGTTATTTGCTGAGGCATGGTCACCTTCATCACTCAGTTCTAAATTACTAAGTTGATTTAACTCACTGTTTACACTACTAATATTTTTTTCAATCTGTTCTTTACGACTCTGTAATATTTCTTTGAAATAATTTAACTCACTTGCTTGCACGTATGCTTTCCTTATTTATGATATGGGTGATTGCTCAGTATAGAAAAACCTCTATAAATCTGTTCTAGCAAAACCGCTTTTGCTATTTTATGACTCATAGTTATTTTTCCAAGACTTATTACACGATCACTTTTTTGTAAAAAACTCTCTTCAAAGCCATAAGCTCCACCTATAAAAAATTTCACGGACATTTTATCATTTAATAGCTTACTAAATTCAAAACTGTCAATTAATTTTCCATCAGGATGTAAAGTTATACAAAAATCTTTGCTAACATAGGGTTCTAAAACCTTTGTATATGCCTCTTGAGCTGCCTTTTGCGAAATAGTGTGTGCTTTTGTTACATCTTTTGTAAAAATCTCTGTATCTTTAACTTTTGCAAAGCGACTTATCATTTTTTCTAATTCTTTATAGAGTGGATCGTAAATAGATTTCTCTTTTTTGGCAATAGATATAATCTCTATATTCATATAAACAACCCACTTCCAATAACATGATACGTAACATGCTCAAATGTATCATCAAATCGCACACCACCAATAGCTGCAACATAATGATCTGAAAGTTGCGCAATCGAATCAAGTCTATTACCCAAAATATTAGCAACATCTTTTTTAGTTGCTGTATCTCTGTAAGCCCCTAGCCCTATATAGTTTAGATCCATACTGTTAGCTTGGAGAACCTCTTCTTCATTATGTGTCGAGATTCCAAGTATTTTATCGTTTCCAATGACACTTCGCAAAATCATCACAGCTTTATTTATATCTTCGTCTATCTCACGCAAATCCTCTTGACCTACATGAACACCATCACAAAACTCTATAAGCTCATAGGCATCATTAACAATTAAAAAACCATCATACTGCTTCCTAATTGCAATAAGCTGTTTTTTAATAAAAGCAATATCAGCATTTTTTGCTCGATATTGGATAATCTCTGCTTTATGCTCTTTTGCTTTTTCTAAAAAAGTATCTAATGAAAGACCTTTTTTATCAAGCATATCCTGATCACATAAAGCATAAAGTCGCATACTAATCGTTTTTCATTAAAAGAAGAAGATCTGCAAGTGTCTTTTTAAGCTCATTACGATTCACAATCATATCTATTGAACCATGCTCAAGTAAGAACTCAGCACGTTGAAAGCCTTCAGGAAGTTCTGAACCGATCGTCTGCTCAATTACACGTGCTCCTGCAAAACCTACAAGAGCACCCGGCTCAGCAATGATAATGTCACCAAGATTCGCAAATGATGCCGAAACCCCACCCATAGTAGGATCAGTAAGAACTGAAATAAAAGGAAGTTTTGCATTAGAGAGTTTACCAAGTGCAGCTGATGTTTTAGACATCTGAAGCAGTGAAAAAGTCGACTCTTGCATTCTAGCACCACCAGAAGCAGAAAGAATAATCAAACCTTCACGATTTTCAATTGCACGGTTTACTGCACGTACGATCTTTTCACCCTCAACAGAGCCTAAAGAACCACCCATAAAGGCAAAATCAAAAATAACAAGTTGAACGGGAACACCATTCATCTTACAGCTTCCTGCAACAACAGATGATTTTCTCCCTGTTTTCGCTTTTCCCTCTTCTATACGTTTTTTATATGGTTTTTTATCAACAAATTTTAAGGGATCAACAGGTTCCAGTCCTGCATCATGCTCTACAAATGTTCCCTCATCAGCCAAAAGTTTGATACGCTCTTTTACACCAATACGAATGTGATATCCACACTTTGGACATACATAGTTTTGATTTTCAACCTCTTTGTAGTACATTAAAGAGTGACAAGATTTACACTTAATCCAGTGAGAACCAGCTTCGGCTTTTTCAGGCTGTTTATTATCAAATGTTTTTGCAAAAAGGCTGAGTAAATTCAAAAAAATATCCTTATATTATAATCATACGATATTATAGCAAATTTATACTAACATGAAAATTGTTTGGGATTTTTTTTGTAATTTGAAGTGTAAAAGAGAAGATAAAGAAGAGTCTAATCTTCTTTATCTGTTTTATTTTAAAAGAGCGTTTGCAATGCTTCTAGCAGCCTCTCGGCCATCATAAGCAGCAGTCACAACAAGATCTGCTCCTCTAAAACAGTCACCTCCGGCATAGATACCGGCAGTTGTGGTTTCATGGGTGTCATCATTAATAATAATCCCACCCCACTCATTTGTTTCAATACCGTTTTCAGCCAAAAATGACGGTACAGCAGGCTCAAAACCAAGAGACATAATAACAACATCTGCATTAATTCTATGCTCACTCCCTTTGACCTCTTCCATTCTTTGGCGGCCAGATGCATCACGTGCACCCAGAGTTGTTTTGACAACTTCAACAGCAACAGCCTCTCCTGTTTCATTAAGTATGATCTCTTTTGGAGATACAAAGAAAGTAAAGTCAACCCCCTCTTCCATTGCATTTTTATACTCTTTTTTGCTTCCAGGCATATTTTTCTCATCACGACGATAGAGACATGTTACAGATTTTGCACCTTCACGTTTTGCAGTACGAAGACAATCCATAGCAGTATCTCCACCACCGATCACTACAACATTTAAGTCTTTAAAATCAAACTTTTTATCATATGAAAGTTTAAAATTCTTTCTTTGTATTGCAGTTAAATAATCCATAGCCGCATAAACATTTGAAGCTTTTTCACCACTAATGCCTGCAGATTTTGCTTTTGTAGCACCAACACCAATAAACATCGCATCATGTTCGTTTGCAATCTCTTCAAAAGCTATATCACGCCCTACTTCACAGTTAAGAACAAGCTTCATACCTGCTTCTTCTAAAAGACGAATACGACGTTCAACTACTTTTTTGTCAAGTTTAAAATTAGGAATACCATAGGTTAAAAGCCCACCTGCACGGTCACTTCTCTCATACATTGTAACAGCGATACCACTTCGTAAAAGATACGTTGCAACAGAGAGCCCTGCAGGACCACTTCCAATAACTGCTACTTTTTTATCTGTAGTAATGCCTGGAAATTCCGGTTTATAACCGGCTTTAAAACCGGCTTCTGTAATATGTGTTTCAACAGAACCGATAGTAATAGCACCGTGACCATCATTAAGCGTACAATCACCTTCACACAGTTTGTCATGAGGGCAGACTCTACCCATAACTTCAGGGAATGGTGAAGGTTCATTTGAGAGTTTAAATGCAAACTCCAAATCTTTTTCACTGACAGCTTTTAACCATTGAGGAATATAGTTATGTAACGGGCACTTGTTCAGACAAAACGGATCACCACACTGAATACATCTATCACTCTGTGTAGCTGCTTCATTACGATCAAATACTTCATAAATCTCACCAAAGTCTTTCGTTCTCTCAACGACAAGTCTTTTTTCGGGGTCAATTCTCTCTGTTGTTAAATATTCTCTCATTATTAATCTCCATTCTCAAGGTTAAGCGGTAGTTTTGTTAGATTTTTTGGTTTTACGAGCCAGAAATTTCTTACTTCCACTCTAAAATTTTCAAGAAGATCCCGTGCTTTTTCACTACCAGTCTCAACTACATAATCTTTTAAGAGACGTTTGAGATAGTGACGCGCTTCATCACCCTCATCTGTGTCGATTCGAACAGCCTCTACAAGTTCACCATTGACATTCTCAATAAAACTGTGCTCTTTATCATATACAAAACTAATACCGCCTGTCATACCTGCACCAAAGTTAATACCTGTACGACCTAAAATGATAACAACACCGCCAGTCATATATTCACAAGCATTATCTCCCGTGCCTTCGACAATAGCAAATGCTCCAGAGTTACGAACAGCAAAACGCTCCCCAACACTTCCAGATATATAAAGTTTACCACCCGTTGCACCATAAAGACAAGTATTTCCACCTGCTGAGTATGCTTCTCCTTCATTCTCTGAAGTGATAATAATTTTACCACCATGCATACCTTTTCCAATGTAGTCATTTGCTACACCTTTAAGATAAATCGAAACACCATTAATCAAAAATGCCCCAAGAGCCTGTCCTGCAACACCTTCAAGGTTGATTTTGATAGTATCCGGTTTTAATCCCTCATCACCATAATATTGTGCAATCTCACCAGAAATCAATGCACCAAAACTTCTATTTAAATTGCAAATTTCACTTTTAATGCGAATTGGATGTTCTGGATGTTTAATAGCAACCATCGCCTCTTTTAAAAGCTCTTTTTCATAAGAGTTATCATCGAAAGGAGGATTAAACGGCTGTTGATGTGTATTAATGCCATCTTCTTTATGAAGCACTGCAGAGAAGTCAAATTTTTTCGCAAAATCATCTTCTTTTACTTTAAGAAGATCAACACGACCTATCATCTCTTCCATAGTTTTATAACCAAGCTCTGCCATAATTGCTCGTACATCTTCAGCAAGCAGTGTAAAGAAATTAACAACCTGATCAACATGTCCTTTAAAGAACTCCTCACGCAGCTTCTCATTCTGTGTAGCAATACCCACAGAACATTTATTTACATGACAAATACGAAGCATTTTACAACCAACAATTGTAAGGACACCTGTACCAAATGCGTATGACTCAGCACCTAAAAGTGCCGCTTTTACAACATCAAGACCAGTTTTAAGTCCACCATCAGTCTGTAGTTCAACCAAACCACGAAGGTTATTTGCTTTTAGCGCATTGTGTGCTTCACTAAGACCTAATTCCCATGGATTACCGGCAAACTTGATAGAAGTAAGTGGAGCAGCACCTGTACCACCATCACCACCAGAGATGATAATTTTATCTGCATAGGCTTTTGCAACACCTGCTGCAATCGTACCGACACCGACAGTAGATACAAGTTTCACCGCAACTCTTGCTTTAGGATTGACCTGTTTCATATCAAAAATAAGCTGTGCCAAATCCTCAATAGAGTAGATATCGTGGTGTGGCGGAGGTGAAATAAGTGTAACACCCGGTACCGTATGACGTAGTTTACCAATCAATGGAGTAACTTTATGTCCTGGAAGCTGTCCACCCTCACCCGGTTTTGCACCTTGAGCAACTTTAATCTGAATTTCTTCAGCAGAGCGTAAATACGCAGGAGTTACACCAAAACGTCCAGATGCAACCTGCTTAATTTTAGAGACTCTCTCAGTTCCAAAGCGAGCTTTATCTTCTCCACCTTCACCAGAGTTTGACTGACCACCAATTCTGTTCATAGCAATAGCAATAGTCTCATGTGCCTCAGGTGAAATAGAGCCAAGACTCATAGCAGCCGATGCAAAACGCTTGAAGATTGCCTCTTTTGGTTCAACTTCACTGATATCAATCGGCTCTCTGTCTGATTTAATATCTAAGAAGTCACGAATCATCTTTAATCCACGGCCCTCTACAAGTTTTTTCAACTGTGCAAAATCTTCTGCTTTTCCACTCTCTGCCATTCTGTGAATAGCATGAATAACAGCAGGACCAAAGTCATGGTGTTCCTGCCCTGTATAGAACTTATAAAAACCACCAATATTAAGTGGGAAAATCTTTTTAAATCCATCATTTTTAAATGCCGATGTATGATTTTTCTCTAATCTAGCATCGATATCTTCGTAACTAAGACCTGGTACAACAACATGAGAAGATTCAAAACACTCTGAAGCAATCTCACGACTAAGACCCATAACATCAAAAAGACCTGAGTTTCTATAAGAAGCTATCGTTGCAATACCCATTTTTGACATAATTTTTAAAAGCCCGCCGTTTAATGCGCCATGAACTGATTTTAATGCTTCAGCAATAGTAATTTTACTGTTTTTTGTACGCTTAAGCTGATTAATAGCTGTTGCAAAAAGTAAGTTTGGATAGATTGCACTTGCACCGTATCCAATAAGAACCGCAGCAGAGTGAGAATCTACAACCTCGCCTGTTACAGCTATCATAGAAACAAGATGACGTACTTTTGCTTTAAGCAGTGCAAAATTAAGACGACCTACTGCCATCGCCATCGGAATAGTTTTCATCTCTTCACTAAAATCTGCATCATCTAAAATTACAATACGTGTACCATCATTTTGCACAGAAGTAACAACCGCTTCAACCAATGTATCAAGTGCATCACGAAGCGCTCCCTTATAAGCGGTAGAAAATGTTTTATTTTTATAGAAAGATTGATAAGATGGAGATTTTTCATCACCAAAAGATTTCAGTACTTCAAGTTTCTCTCTTGTAATAATAGGAGAGATAGATTTAAGTCTGTGTGCGTGAGATGGAATCTCATCTAAAATATTATGCACTTCACCAAAACCTGTATTAAGACTCATTACAACTTTTTCACGGATCGGATCAATCGGTGGATTTGTAACCTGAGCAAATTTTTGTTTGAAAAAATCTGTAAAGTTTCTCTGTTTTTCAGAGAATGCTGCAAGCGGCGTATCATCACCCATAGAGCCAACTGCCTCTTTGCCATCGTTTATCATAGGTTCAATAACCTGCTCAATGACCTCTTCAGTGATATTATAAAACTTCTGTTTTCTAATAAGCGTATCTTCTTGCATTGCTTCTGCTTCACTGTATTGCTCTTCAACATGCTCTTGCAGGTAGATCATATGCTCATTGAGCCATTTCATATATGGATTGGAAGATTTTAGATAGTTGTCAATATCACAACTTTTAAGAACTTTTCCATATTTTAGATCAAGCCCAAGCATTTCACCTGACTGCAGACGTCCACGCTCTTTAATCTCATCTTCTTTGATGTCGATTACACCATACTCAGAAGCGATAAGCAGATTATTGTCATGCGTGATGATATATTTTGAAGGACGAAGACCATTACGATCTAGTGCACAACCAATATAACGACCATCTGTTACAGAGAATGCTGCCGGACCGTCCCATGCTTCAAACACAGTCGAAAAATACTCGTAGAATGCACGAAGTTCCGGATCCATATGCGGAGCATTTTGCCATGCAGAAGGAATAAGTGCACGAACAGCTTTAAAAAAGTCCATACCATTTATGAGTAAAAACTCTAAAAAGTTATCAGCAGATGCAGAATCTGATGAACCTGGCTGTAAAATAGGTAAAAGTCTCTCTATCTCTTCAGCTGAAAATACTTCAGACTTGATAGACTCAGACTTAATAGCAACATTAATACGGTTACCTTCAACTGAGTTGATCTCACCATTGTGTGCTACGGCACGGAAAGGTTGTGCCAAACGCCACTCTGGAAGTGTATTTGTTGAGAATCTTTGGTGAAAAAGTGAAAAAGAGATTGTAAAGTCTTCATCTTGAAGATCTTCATAAAACTCTTTAATATGCGTAGGCATAACAAGCCCTTTATATGAAAGAACTCTACTGCTCATAGATGCAATGTAAAAATCTCTGTCATCTTCTAACTTATGTTCTGCTTCCTTGCGTGAGAGGTAAAGCAGTGCATCAAATCTGTTTGTTGCCATAATTGAGTTAGGAACAATAAAAAGTTGAATAATATTTGGAAGTGTTTCAAGTGCTTGAGCTCCCAGTGCATTTGTATTGACCGGTACGACACGACGAAGTACAACTCTTAGGTCATTATTTGCACAGATATCTTCTATAACATCTAAATGTTTTAACTCTTTTGTAAAAACTGAAGCTACAGCAAACTGATTTGCAAGTTCTACTCCGTTCTCAGCAGCCTCTTTTCGAATAAACTTCTCAGGCATAGAGAGTAAAAGTCCACTACCATCCCCTGTTTTTCCATCTGCTGCAACAGCACCACGGTGCATCATACGCTCTAGCGCAGTAATAGCATCATTTAAAACCTTACGTGAAGGCTTGTTGTCAATATTTGCAACAAGACCAAAACCACAGTTATCTTTAAACGATCTCAATAAATCATGATGTTCAACCATTTTCACTCCCAAATTTTCAAATTCATGTAAAAAAATCTTACAGTTTAATCTCTTTTTAAAGAAACTTAGTCTATTTAGACAAAGCAGGCTTATTATACTGTTTTTTAGTTTAAGTAAGTATAATATCAAGAATGATAATAAATAATTTTCATAAAGATGAGTATAAAGGAAGCACTAAGTGAAAGGTTTCATTATAAATCTTAATCGCGTCAAAGAGGAAGATTTAATAGTTACCATTTTATCACGTGGGAACTTAGAGACACTTTACAGATTTTATGGTGCACGTCATGGAGTCATTAACCTTGGCTTTATGATCGACTACGAGATCGAACCCTCTGCAAAAAGCACTATAGGAAGATTGAAAGATGTTATACACATCGGTTACAAATGGATAAATAATCGTGAACAACTTCGTCTGTGGCAAAACTTTTGCGGACTTTTTTACAAACATCTCAAAGATGCAGAAGAGTTAGGTGATTTTTACTTTGAACTTTTAGAATCTGCATCAAATAACTGGAATAGACAAAATTCAAAACGTGTAGCCATTGAATCCTATGTAAAACTTTTGGAGCATGAGGGACGATTGCATAAAGATATGCACTGCTTTTTATGCTCACGCAAAATAGAAGAGAATATTTCACTCATTCGTGCCTACCTGCCAACACATGAAAAGTGCTCTCACACCTATCCTATCAACAAAAACGCTCTTCTTGAACTTTATGAGAACAAATCTTCTCTGTTTTTAGATGACAAAGAGATAGAGAGACTTTGGAATGTTTTAATGGAAGGGCTTTAAGCATTTTTTTTGTTTATTGTACTCAACTATCATTCCATGAAAATTTGCAAATACTCCAAAAAGTGCATCTTCTTTGAAATGCTCACGCAAGCCATCTTCTAAAAACTTTTTATATTCAATATATTTTTTAAATTCAATGCCAAACTCTTTGAGCAGTCGTTTTGTATATGTATCTATTACCATTTCATCTCTAAAACAACCATAACATAAAATAGCATCTGCACTCTCCTCACCTATTCCTTTTTGTTCTAAAAGCCACTTACGGGAAACACTCTTTTGAAAATTTTCAAATGTTTTAAATTCATCTTTGATGTTACGTGAGAGTTGCAGAACTCTTGGTGCTTTTTGGTTGTAAAATCCACTCGGTTTTATTTTAATCTTTAAAGCATCTTCACGCAGTGTTACAAAAGCGTCTAATGCTAAAAAACCTTCTAAATTTTCAAGTGATTTTTCAACATTCTTCCATGTTGTATTTTGAGTAAGCACTGCTCCGACAACAACCTCAAATTTTCCTGCATTGGGCCACCAAAATTTTGGAGAATTTTTCAGCAGATCAAATTCATCTAGGTAGTTGTAAATTTCATAAGCACTTTTTTGCATAGAACTCTCTAACAGGCTCTCTTCTTAGCCACAAGTGAAGCTACACGGGTCTTTTCACCCCTAAGATTAATATCTTCTCGTTCTTCATAGTAAATAATATCAAGCCCTATAAACGCATGCAGGAGTTCATTTTGACGTAGAAGATATTCAGGATTTTGTGGATTGTCAAAATCTCCATGCGCTATGATAAATGTCTCAAATATTAAAAGCCCATTCGGTTTTAAAGCCTCTTTTATCTGATGGTAAAAACGACGATTAAGATAGTTCATATTTATAATGAGATCATACTTGTTTTTCTCTAGATTATATTCATCGAGATCAACTTCAATCTTATGAATCTTTGCATCATCTTTGACACGCGATAGAGCATAATCACTCAGATCAATCGCATCGACTTCAAAACCACGATCGGCTACAAAATGAGTATTTCTCCCCTGTCCACATGCAATATCAAGTGCATACCCAACATTTGCTTCACCAATATATTTCTCTATAATAGGCTCAACATAATCACGAAAAGGTTTTTCCTGATATCTTTTGTTCCAACGTTCTTTATCACTTATCATTCTTTCTCCTTCAACTCAATCTATCTCTATAATCTTCATAAGTAAACTCTTTTATCAACTCTATCGTACCATCTTTGCGCTTTATTGCCAAAGAGGGCAGTTTTATGCCATTAAAGGTTGTATTTTTCACAAAAGTATAGTGGATTTGATCTTCAAAGATGATTTTATCTCCGATTTGCAGAGGTTTATCAAAGGAGTAGTCTCCCATAATGTCACCTGCCAAACAGGTATTACCTCCTAATCGGTAGGTATATTTTTTCTCACCTGCTTTACCGGCACCTCTAACTTCTGCACGATATGGCATTGCCAAAGTATCTGGCATATGCGCTTCGGCTGAAGTATCTAAAATAGCTACATCCATACCATTATTAAATGTATCAAGAACTGTAGAAACCAAGCAACCCGTTTCCCAACCGACTGCTTCTCCCGGTTCAAGATAAATATCAATATCATTATATTTTTTCTTAAATTCTTTGATTAACCAAATAAGTTTTTCAATATCATACCCTTTTTTAGTAATATGATGCCCTCCACCAAAGTTAATATATTTCAAATTCTTACAATATTTACCAAATTTTTCATCAAAACTTTTAAGAACTTCTTCCAAAGCATCTACATTTTGCTCACAAAGTGCATGAAAATTAAGTCCATCAAGCTCTTGTAAGAGATTTTCATCAAAATTCTCAACTGTTGTACCGAGTCTTGAGTATAAACCGCAAGGATTATAGATAGCAACAGGCGAAGATGAAACCTCAGGATTCACACGCAAAGAAATTTCTATTTTCGGATTAACTTCTTTGACTTTCCAAATAAATCTTTCTAATTGATTTGGAGAATTAAAAACTATATGATCTGAAATACGAGCGATTTCTTCTATTTCACCCCCTTTAAAAGCAGGTGAATAGGTATGAACCTCTGCGTGAGGATTAAACTTGCAAAACTCTTCACGTGCAAGTCGTGCTTCATAAAGTCCACTAGCGGTACACCCTTTTAAATATTTTGAAACTAAATCAAAAGTGGACCACATTGCAAAACCCTTCAGGGCTAAAATAATCTTTGCTCCACTCTCTTTTTGTACATAATCCAAAACTTGCAAGTTCTTCTCTAAAAGCCCCTCTTCACAGAGATAGTATGGCGTAGATAAGGCGTTAGGCTGCTTCTTCATACTTTTTTCTTATTCTTTGAGCCACTTTTTCAAAATTTTCACCATCAAGTCCCATCTCCTCAACTTTTTGAATAGCTTTTTTAATGGAGTCATCTGTCAAAACTTCTTTTAGATTAATTGCAGTACGCACTACATCTATAGCTTTAATATACTGTGCAATAATTGCATCAACTTCTTCATCATACTCAGATTCATCTTTATCAAGATTTTTCAGCACTATTGAGTAGATAGGCGTTAAATTCCAATGTTCAAACAAAATCGCACTTAAATAGTATGAAGTTGTATAAAGAAACTCTTGCTCAAACTTTGGAATATCTTCACATGCCAAAAAGCCTTTTCTGTACTCTTCTCTATAATCGCTTCCCATTAACTCTTTTGAGATAATAATCTTGCCAGATTCCATAATAAGTGCCAGTGAAGTTAAGATATGTGTGTCACGCAGATCAATCTTCGCATACCACTGCATCATCAATGAACTTTGAAGTATGCACATTTCATTAAACTGTGCATTGTTAAAGCCATATATTGTTGTATCTGCCTGTAAATGTTTTGAAATGGCATAGTGAATGACCAAAGAGTACATTTGCTGTGTACCTAAAAGTGTAACTGCTTGAGAAATGGAAGATATGCGACTTCTAAAACCATAATAAGGAGAGTTTATTGTCTTTAAAATATTAGCGGTGAGCATCACATCTGCTTCTATCATACGAATAAGCTTTTTTACATCAACATTTCGTGCACCTTGTGCATAGAGTCCTTGAATAACTGTTGCCACTTTAGAGAGTGGTGGCATATCATCAATATTTTTTACCAAATCTTCATAGGTCATACCCTACTCCATCTCTTTAATTTGCCAAGGAAGTCCCTGCTTATTCAATTCATCCATAAACGGATCAGGATCAAACGTTTCCATATTATGCACACCCTCTTTGTACCATACCTTCTCAAGCATCAGTTTTGCACCAATCATAGCCGGAACACCTGTTGTATAGCTAACCGCTTGAGAATTGACCTCTGCATAGCACTTTTCATGGTCACTTACCTGATAGATATAGATCTTTCTCTTTTTACCATCTTTTATACCCTCAGCAACAATACCGATGTTTGTCTTTCCTTTTGTGCGAGGTCCAAGTGATGCAGGATCAGGTAAGAGAGTCTTTAAAAACTCAATAGGCACTATCTTTTGACCTTGATGTTCAACTGGTTCAATGCCTAGCATACCGACATTTTCCAAACACTTCATATGCGTGAGATAACTTTCACCAAAGGTCATAAAGAAACGAATGCGTTTGAGCCCCTTAATGTGCTTTACTAGCGACTCCATCTCCTCATGATAGAGTAAGTAAGAATCTTTTGGACCAACTTCAGGATAATCCCAAACCATTTTAATCTCCATAGGTTCGGTCTCTATCCACTTGCCATTTTCCCAATAACGCCCTTTTGCACTTACCTCACGCAGGTTAATTTCCGGGTTAAAGTTGGTTGCAAACGGGTAGCCGTGATCTCCGGCATTACAGTCTAAAATATCAATAGTATGAATCTCATCAAAGTAATGCTTTTGTGCATAAGCACAAAAGACATTTGTCACACCCGGATCAAAACCACTCCCTAGTAGTCCCATAAT
>Ga0256842_1001309_pt1 | contig 20214 bp, 19 predicted proteins | sample 4559240metaG_FD_185973 | JGI IMG/M metagenome (GOLD analysis project Ga0256842, IMG submission 185973) | Hydrothermal vent microbial communities from Guaymas Basin, Mexico - 4559-240 | ecosystem: Environmental > Aquatic > Marine > Hydrothermal vents | place: Mexico: Guaymas Basin | collected... | reverse complement strand
AAACGCCTGGTCCCATTCCGAACCCAGAAGCTAAGCCTCTCTTCGCTGATAATACTCTTCCTTTCAGGATCGGAAATGTAAGTCGCTGCCTAGTTAATCAGTTCTTTTTACTTATTCACTCTTTTATCCAATCACTTTTACAATCAACTTCTTTATACTGTTTTACTCTTTTTATTTATTTGGCTTTTTTACTTTATATTTCTCTTTTTAATAATTACTTATGTAATAAGAACCTTTTTCATAAATCATAACACCACCATACCCTAAATTTATCTTAAAAGCATCTTCTAGGCTACAACCATCTATGATACTGATTAATGTCTTTATAAAGCCTGAGTGTGTTACTATGAGTATATTTTTACTATTATCTTTTTTTAAAACATCTACAAAATAACTTTTTACTCTTTTTTGATAACTTATAATATTTTCACCATCTAATGCTGATATCCATTGTTCAAAATTTTCATATTCTATATCTTTCTCTTTACAAATCTCATCATAACTTTTCCCCTCATCACTACCCCAAGATTTTTCACGAAGTTTTTTTGTGTATATAGGTTCTACATTTAGATTAAAGGCTTCTAGTGTTTCTTTAGCCCGTAGTAAGTCTGAACAGTACACCTTATCAAACTTTTCATCTTTAAATCTATTTGCTAACTCTTTTGCTTGTTTTTTACCATTGTTTGATAGTGCTATATCTATGTGACCATTATATTTGCCTATATATTTTTCTTCAACCTCTGTATGTCTTACAAATGTTATTTTCATTAGAAATTACTTACTATGATATAGTTTAAAAGTGCTAATTCGGTTAGTTCTATAATAAAGCCATATATATCACCATTTAATCCACCTAATCTTTTAGTGAAAAATAGACCACTTAAAAATAAAACTCCTAAAGATATAAAAATCCCATCTAAAAATGAAAAAATATAGATGATAGGTAAATTATAAAATATACTAAAAAGAAGTTGTGTAGTTGTTAGTTCATCTTTTATCAATTTACCAACACCACCACTTATATATTTAAAGAGGTAGATAGCAAGTGTAGCATTTAATCTTGATAGCATTAAGATAACAGGTAAAAGGTAGTAGGCTTGTAGGTAGATAATTGATGAGAGTTTTAAGGCTAAAAAAACAAATGTAAATGTCATACCCATACCACCAACATGGGAATCTTTCATAATCTCTAAAGATCTATCTTTATGAACAAATAATCCATCAACTGTATCACTAAAACCATCTATATGTAAAGCACCAGTTATAAGTACCCATAATGAAAAAATTATAACACCCAAATGGATAGCTGGTAAGTGGTTTTCTAACATTAATGAAGTAAAATATAAAAAAGAGCCTATAATAAACCCAACTAATGGGTAAAACATAGCAGAGTAACCGTTGATACCTTTGAAAAAATCGTGAACTTTAAAAAAAGGTATAATTGTTAGCATATTGAATGCTAATGAGAATCCTTTGAAAAATCTCATTTTATTTTTACACTTATACCAGCGATATTGTTATATACTTCGTCACAATTTGAGGCTAAAAGTTGTGCTACTTTACCATTTATATCTACAAATCTTCTAACGAGTTTATTTTCACTAACAACACTACAACTAACATCATTTATGACAAAGACAACTTCATTTTTAAGTTTAGATATTTTTTTAATCTCTTCGATTATATCATCTTCACTATATTGATGATAAAGCATATTATTAATCCACATACTTACACACTCAACTAGCACAATATCTTTAGATGATTCTATAACTTTTGAGAGTTTTAAAGGCTCTTCGAGAGTTATAAAATTATTTTTTCTTTGAATCTTATGTTTTTTGATTCTATCTTTCATCTCATCATCAAAAAACTCATTTGTTGCTAGATAAATCGGTTTATCTGTTGAGTGTTTGATGGTATAAATCTCGGCATTTTTACTTTTGCCACTCTTTATACCACCAATAAACAAAGCTTTACATCCCATATATTAAAACTTCTATCCCATTTAGAATCTCTTGGTTAGTTAAACCATTTGTTACCCCATAAGCTAATGATGCTCCAGCACCAACACCCTCTTTAGCTTCACCATCATCATATTTTTTAAGTATAGGAATCTCTGTATTTGTAAAGCTAAATGTTGTGTAGATAGCATGAGGTGTATAACTTAACAGTGAAAGTAAATGTTTTATGTTTGAGTTTTTATCTTTAGCTACCCACTGTGTTGTTGCTATGGTGATATTATCACTTTTGATTCTCATCAACACATCTTCTCTTAGTTTGTCAGCTATGAGTAAACAAGCTGCCATTTGAGTTCCACCAGCTAAAACTACATGGAATCTTCTTGATGCTTCTAGTAAGAATCCAGCACAAAATATAAGCATATTATCACTAACCATACTAAGCTTTTCAAAGTTATCCATAGTTTCATCTATAAGAGATAGTGCTTTATTTACAGTTTCCTCTTTTATGGAGTTTGGAACATTTAAAAATGAAGATGAAAAATCCTCTTTACAATCATAACCAAGAGCAAGTGCTGAAGCTAGGGCTGTTGTTGTTCCACTAGGTGTACTCTCTCCTAAAATTAGGTAGTTTCCTTTTAGTTCATAACTTTTTCCATACTCCATCCCTTTACGAAAAACCTCTTTAGCATCTATGTTCGCTCCATCGGCGATAGAATTTGATGGTTTGATGTCAAAATTGTGACAAAGTGAGTTTTGAGGTTTAACCTTTAACCCTAAATCTAAAATTTCAATAGAACTAAAAGGGTTTAAATTATGGATAGCTCTTGTTATAAGTGCTGGAGTTGGTACACCTGTTGGAGTTTCAGCTAATTCACCTACTGAAAAAACTTTCTCATTTATGATAAACTCACCATCAAGTGTGGGAGTTAGTGGAATCATACCGGGGATTCCTGCTTGTGTGATTCCATCTATCTCACAAGTTAAAGTAACACTACCAGCTAGTAAAAAATCAGCTTTTCCCTCTGGAAGAGAATCTATCTCATCTGTAAAAATATTATATGTTTTCATCTTTTTATCTTCTTTAATTATTTTTTAAAATTTTACCCAAATTTATAGTTGCTAAAACATCATTTTGAGTAATATTTTTTCTACCTACACCAAAATGTGCCTTTTTCTTGATTTTTCCAAAGTAAGAGGTATCACCACCAAGTTTTACACCAACAACTAAAGCCATAGCAGTTATAGGGTGACCAGCATTTGGAGAATCGTGTTTTTTACCATCTTTGTAAAAACTAAAAATATCTTTTTGTTTCCCAAGAATCATAATAAGAACAGCAGTGATTCGTGATGGTATAAAGTTTACGACATCATCTAAAATGGCACTAACCTTACCATAGTTTTCATACTTCTCATTTCTGTAACCAACCATAGAATCGAGAGTGTTGATAGTTTTATATATAACGATTCCTGGCAATCCAAAAAGTAAAAGGTAAAAAGCAGGAGCGATAACCCCATCACTAAGATTCTCAGCATATGTCTCAATAGATGCTTTGTAAACATCACTATCACTCATATCAGCAGTATCACGACTAACAAGCATTGAGATAGCTTCTCTTTTATTTTTAGCACTTAAAATCTCTTTTACAGAATCGTATAACATTCTATGAGCTAGAAACATTGAGGCTATAAATGAGGTTATGATAATGTTTAAAAAAGTTGGTAAAAAATTTAATAGGTAAGTTAAGAAACTAACAACCCCACCAACTACAACTAACATAAAGATAAGAAGTGATAATCCTCTAAGTATAGAATCTTTATAGAATCTTTTTTCAAAAAAAGTTATGAGACTTCCTATAATGATGATAGGGTGTTTTATGAAACTAAATTCACCGAAAATTTTGTCTATGATGTAGGATAAAATGGTTATTAAAATATTAATCATTTACCGATTTTAGCAAAAACCTAATAAATATTTTATATCTTTTGTAAAAAATTAAATATTCCAAATATAATAGTCGATATTATCCTCATTAAGGTGGATTTATGACTATAAATAATTATGCAGTCTCAATGGACTCCCAATACTTCAATCTTAAACGAGAAACTAATGATGTTAAAGTTTCAACACAAACGGATGATTTTTCAAATGGTGAAACTTCTGAAGTAAATTCATTAGAGATGAAAACTATAGAAAATAAATATGATGATGAGCAACTTTCAGTAGAACTTTCTAAGGCTTTACTGAAAAATATAACTTATGAATCAAATATTAGACCTATAGATAAAGTTGAAATATCTCATAGATATGAAGAAAAACAGGCTTTAAACTTTCAAGTTCAAGCTTTTATTCAAACAGATTCACAAGAGATTGAACTCTCTCTTGATGTTTCTTTATCTAGTAGTTTTACTTATCAATCAAAGATAGACATAGAGGATTTAAAACAACGGGAATTAGATATATATCATGAAATGAAAGATCCTCTAATTATATCTCTTGATGGAGGTATGCCAACTCTTAGCACTAAAACTTTTTCTTTCGATATAGATAGTGATGGTGAGAGTGATCAAATTTCACAACTTGGTGCTGGGAGTGCTTTTTTAGCATATGATAAAAACAGCAATTCAAAGATTGATAATGGAAATGAACTTTTTGGAACTAAAAGTGGTGATGGTTTTGCAGATTTAAGTGAATATGATGATGATAAGAATGGTTGGATAGATGAGAATGATGCTATCTTTGATAAGCTTAGAATCTGGCAAAAAGATGGTGAAAATGATAAGCTTATTGCTCTTGGAGAGGTTGGAATTGGTGCAATATTTTTAGGAGATACTACTACACCTTTTGAGTTAAAATCTGATTCTAATGCTCTTCTTGGTGAAATAAAATCTAGTGGATTTTTTGTTTATGAAAATGGAACGGCTGGGGTTATCTCACATCTTGATTTAGCTGTAGATACTCAAACACAAGATGGGTTAGATAACTTAAAAAAGATACAAAAAGGTGTTCAAACTTCTAATTTAGGAGATTCTTATTCTCAAAAAACAGATACGATAGATAACAAAAATTCAAATGAAGAGCAGATTAAAAAATTAGATGATAAAATCAGAAGTTTAGAAAATAAACTATCTACTGCTGATGAAAAATCAAAACCGATAATTCAAGCACAAATAGCAGGGTTACAAGCACAAAGAATGATTATATAAAAGATATTATTTAATTATTAAATTTAGCAAAAAGTAATTTATATATCCCTTAAATAAACCTAAAATAAAGGTTTATCTAAGTATTTACGGCTATACTTCTAATACTAAAACAATCACTTAATATATTGTTTAAAAATCATTAAAAAAAGGGTTCAAGAATGAAATTTACAAAAATTGCAACTCCTGAGCAAATTGATCAAAAATGGATTTTGATTGATGCAGAAGGCAAAACTTTTGGTCGTATGATTACTGAAGTAGCTACTATACTTCGTGGTAAGAACAAAGTTTGCTGGACTCCAAATATTGACTGTGGTGACTATGTTGTTATCATTAACGCTTCTAAAGCTAAATTTAACGGTTTAGGTAAAATAGCAAACAAAGAATATTTTTCTCACTCAGGTTACTTCGGTTCAACTAAAAGTGTTAAAATGACTGAGCTTTTAGAAAAAAATCCAGAGAAACTATATAAATTAGCTACTCGTGGTATGCTTCCTAAAACTAAGCTTGGTGCTAAAATGATTAAAAAATTAAAAATTTATGCAGGTGCTGAACACCCTCACACTGCACAATTAGCTAAGTAAGGATTGATTTATGGCAAATAAAATATATGCAACAGGTCGTCGTAAAGCGTCAATAGCAAAAGTATGGTTAACTCCAGGTACAGGTAAAATTACTATCAATGGTCTTTCTTTAGATGCATGGTTAGGTGGACTTGAAGCTAAGAAACTTCGTGTTAAACAACCATTAGTTCTTTCTAAACAAGATGGTTCAGTTGATATCGTTGCTAGCACTGTAGGTGGTGGTTTTGGTGGTCAAGCTGATGCTCTTCGTCATGGTATATCTCGTGCATTAGTTGCATTTGATCCAGCGATTAAAGCTATCTTAAAACCAGAAGGTATGATGACTCGTGATTCAAGAGTTGTTGAACGTAAGAAACCAGGTAAGAGAAAAGCTCGTCGTTCTCGCCAGTTCTCAAAACGTTAGTATTCTACTGGGATATTATCTTCTACTAACGTTTCTTTAGAAAACGTTAGTATTTTTTTTATCAATGCTTTTTTAGCATTGATAAATCTTATGACTTAAAAACAACACATCTTTCTAAACTTTTTTCATCTTCCCAACCCAAACTTTTTAACTCTGGTTCTTCTAAAAATTTATCAACATAACCGATACATAGATAAGCTATAAGTTTAGTATTTGTTGGAGCATCTATACTTTTTAAAACTTTCTTTTCATCAAGTATACTTACCCAACCAAGTCCAATATTTAAAGATCTTGCCATTAACCACATATTTTGGATAGCACAAACAACACTATATTCACCCATCTTTTTCATACTTGTCATACCTAGAATCTCATCTTCACTCTCTTCATATAAAACGGCAATATTTATAGGTGCTTCTTTGATTCCCTCTAGTTTTAGTTTGTTATATAGGTTTTTTGTTTTAAAAATATCTTTAGCTTTTTCATTTTCATCAGTAAAATTATTAAAAATCTCATCTTTTATGGTTTGATTTTTTATCACTATAAATTTCCATGGTTGGGAATACCCAACAGATGGTGCAGTTAAACCAGCTTGTAAGATGATATTGAGTGTTTCTTCATCTAACTTTTTAGGTAAAAAACGGTTACCACGAACATCTCTACGACTTTTCATAATATTTAGTAGAGTTAAAGCATCACTTTTATCAAAATTCATATAAACTTAGCTACCTTTTCTATAATTTCTTCCATGTGCATTTCTACCCGTATGATTTTTTTTAAAACATCTATCACAAATAGCAAATTTACTATTTAGTGGTAAAACAGCTCCACATATTTTACATTTAGAAGCTAATTGATTTTGTTGTAGAGTTTGTTCTATATATTTATTTAAAATACCTCTTGAAGTACGAGCTTTTTGTTCATCTACAAAGTATTCACCAAATCTATAACTAAGCCATAAGTAAAGTGAGATCTCTTTTACCATATCTTCTGCTTTTAAAAGATCATCAGAAGTTTGAGCAAAATTTCCATTTAATGATGGTAAAGTGTATCTAACTGGTTCTTTTCTCTCTAGTGCTAAAATATAGTTTTCGTAAGCAGAAATGATATATGGTGATTTAAGAGTTAATGGCGCACAAGCTAAATGATACTTGGTAGCTATATCTAAATCAAATCTATCAACAATTTTTGCAGCTTCTACCATATCATCTAAGTTTGAGGCATGAAAAGGTCCATTGAACTCCATATTATCAACAAAAAATTTCAAAATAGGTTCTAATGCACTCTCTTCTAAAATATTTCCAACAAGTTTAATATGTTCTAAATTTGCCATCACTTTAAACGGTATAGTTATAGTTTTGGCATCTTTATAAAAATTCTTTTTGACGATTTTAAGTGCTTCTTTATTTAATGCTCCTACAAACCCCTCTTCATTAAGTCCATATCGTCCAGCACGACCAGAGATTTGGTGAATCTCACTCGGTTGTAGATTTCTTTGGCTAACCCCATCAAACTTTTCAGCTTTTGAAAAAAGTATAGTTTTAATTGGAAGGTTCATCCCCATAGCTATCGCATCTGTTGCTATTAAAATCTCAGTTTCACCATCTCTGAATCTTCTAGCCTCTTCCCGTCTTACCTCTGGAGATAAGTTTCCATAAACAACACTTACACTAAAAAACTTTGAAAAGTTTTGTTTTAATCGTAAAACATCTCTTCTGCTAAAAGCAATTATGGCAGTTGATGGTTCTACATCTTCTGGATTTGTTGGATGCTCTAAAAGTGAAAGAGGATTCTTTCTTTCAAACTCGATGATCTCTAACTCTTCACCAAGGTATTTTGCTAAAGCGATTATGGCATCTTTCGAGTTACTAGAACCTGTCATAATAATCTCTTTAGCAGGTGTCCCAATGATAGCATTTGCCCATGCCCAACCACGATCACGGTCATCAATCATCTGAACTTCATCAATCACACAAACATCAACATCCACTTCAAAGTTTAACATCTCGATAGTTGAACTTATATGTGTAGCTTCCTCATCTAGGATTTGCTCTTCACCAGTGATAAGTGAAGCATCAATACCGTTAGCTTTCATAGTCTCATACCCTTCAAGGGCTAAAAGCCGAAGTGGTGCTAAGTAGTATCCAGTATCTGCTTCTTGTAACTTTTTCATAGCAGTATATGTTTTACCACTGTTTGTTGGACCTATGTGCAGTGTTAGTTTTCTTCTCATCTCCCTAGCGATAGGAAATAGATTCTTAAAGTCTCTAATTGTTCTAGCTAGTAGGGCATGTCTTTGTTTTTTCACAAGTTGTTCGTGGATATTATAGATGAAAATTCTTGTTGTTTTTCTTGTTATTTTAGGTGTTATAGTTAGTTTGTTATGTAACAACTCTAGTAAAAATTCATAAACTTTTTGGTATAACTCTTCATCTTTTAAGTGAAGTAGTTGTGCATAGTTACCACACTCTTCAACAAGATGTTTTAACTCAATGAGAAAACCATCTTCATTCTCTTTTTTAGCAGATTCTACAACTTCATCAAACTCTAAATTATCACCATTCCAGATAGTTTCTAAAAGAGAGTTTAACTCTATATGAAGTTCTAATTCATAATGGTGATAAATATCTGAAAAAGGTAGTTTTAATCGCTCATTTATCTTAACTAAAATCTCTTTATCATATACAACCAAATCTATAACATCAAGTTTAGTTTCTATCAAACTTTGTAAGATGGCTGGTTTTAAAAGAGGGTAAGATACTTGTGTTTTTGGTGGAGAAGCACGAAGAGCAGTTTCTATCTCTTTGTTAGTTAAGTATGGATGTGGGTTTTGTAAAGATTCTATAAATTTTATAATAGATTCTTGTTTTTGTTCAACAACCATCTCTTTATCAAGTGAGATTTTATAAATAATCTCTTCTATACTATTTTCATCTATATATTCATAACTATATGGTTTTGTATTTAGTGTTAAAATTTTATGAAAATGTTGATCAAATACTCTAAATTTTAATGAAGCATTAAATTCTAAAGAGTTATCAATATCAAAAACACCATCAAGCTCTTTTTCAAGTTTCTCTTTTTTTAACTCATATCGGATATGTTGTAGTTTAGATTCTATCTTTTGTATAGTTATCTTTTTACTTCTAACATTTAAAAAAGAATCATGAAGTAAAACTTTTTCCTCCTGAGAAAGCTCTAATTCTGAAAGTAAAGATTCTAGTTTATACTCTTTATCTATGTTTGGTTGTTTAGGTTTATCAGATGGATATATGACACCATTAGCTGTAAAAAAGTTAAGAATATCTTGACGAAAGCCACTATCTGCTTCACTCCATATCATCCTAATTGTTTTTAAAAGCACTTTTTTATTATGCTCAACATCATAGATTCCAAGAGTTGAAAAAAGTTCACTAAGTGTTTGTGAACTAACTCTTTCAATCCCTACATCAAAAGGATCATCATCAAAGATAGCTCTAATTCGTTGGTTTATTTTACTATGTTTTTTATTTTTTTTGCCCATGTGTAATTGTAGCAATTATTTTAAGAGTTTAAAGTAAAATATATGAGAAAAGGGTATAAAGTTAATCCTATGTATGGAGCAAGTTTATGAATAGGGGTTAAAAGAGTTTGACTCATCTCTAAAGATAACTCTTTTTTGATAAAAACTTGTTCTAAAAGTTTGATTTTCATCGCAATATCTAATGTTTTTATAAAAAGTAAAGTGAGGGCATAAGGGTTATAATCACTAAGCATAGCAAACCCTATACTAAAATAAAATGTTGGTTGCATAATAAAAAATAAAATTATATTAGAGGTATATTGCTGATAAATACGAGCCAACATCCCCATAAGAGTATTTGCTTTTTGCCAACTTATCTCATAAAGTTCTAAAATTATGAAAAGAAGTATGTAGTTTAAAATTAGGTCGTTTATTGTCATGTTATTAATCTCCTTATATATTGTAGTATATTTATTAATTTACTTCAAACAATAAGAATTTAATTTTTACAATTTTAATATGGTAATTATTAAATTTTATTGTGCTATGATAAAATATATATTATTTGGAGTTTATAAGTTTGTTAATAAAAAATACAATTATTTTTACTTTATGTTTGTTTTACAGCACTTTTTTAGAAGCAAAAGTTGGAAATGTGATTCACTTTGCTCCTTTACCTACAAAAAGTCCGTCACAAAATGTGAAAGATTTTTTACCTATAAATAAATTTTTAAAAGAAAAATTATCTTTACATATAAATTATGTATATAAAAAAGATTATCAAGATATACTTGATGGTTTTAAAGATGGAACTATAGATATGGCTTATCTTGGTCCACTCCCTTTTATATCTTTAAGAAAAGATTATGCTTATGCAGAGCCTATAGTTACATTTAAACAATCAAATGGTTCTAGTAAATACAGATGTGTCATAGCAAAATTTAGAGGTGATAAGTTTGATAAAAATAAACAGATAAAAGTAGCACTTACTCAATCACTCTCTACTTGTGGGTATCTAATGACAAGTATCTTACTTAAAGATAAGTTTCATATAGATTTAAAAAATCAAAAATATAAATATACAATGTCACATACAAATGCTTTGATTTCAGTTGTGAAAGGTCAATTTTTACTAGCTGGTGCAAAAAAACGGATAGCAAAGAAGTTTAAATCATTAGGTATGGAGATTATTGCACAAAGTGAATTTTTACCGGGTTTTAGTTTGGTAGTAAATACAAAAACATTAACAACAAAACAGATAACAGATATACAAAATGTTTTACTTGATGTTCCTAAAGAAAAATATAAAAGTTGGGGTGGTATCTCCTCAAATGGTTTAGAAAAAGCACATATAGAAGATTATAATAGTTTATATGTAGATTTCAAGATACCTAAAAAAGGGAATATTAAATGAAAAAGAAATTTGTTATAGTATTCTTCATTATTTTTTTTATGTTGATAGTTTTTTATAGATATATGGAAATATCAAAAGAGATTGCTATTCAAAATTTAGCAAATAAAACTTTAGAATCTGTAAAGATTGCTAATGATGCTATTCTCGATAGTTATATGCTTGTTGCTCAAAAAGATTTTTTTGATATTATGAAAAATAAAAAGATGCTTGAGATTTTAAAAAAATTCAAATATGCAACAAAAGATGAACAGAATCTTTTAAGGGGTGAATTGTATAGGCTTCTTTATAAAGATTATGAATTATTACAAAGATTAAATGTTCGACAATTTCATTTTCAAACTTATGATGGTAAAAGTTTATTAAGATTTCATTTACCATATAAGAATGGTGATAATCTTATGGATGTTAGAAAATCTGTAAGAATTGCAAATACTAAATTTAAAACAGTTGTTGGATTTGAAGGTGGTAGAGCTTATCCTGGGTATAGGTATGTGTTTCCTATTAGTTATAAAAATGATCATCTAGGTAGTGTAGAATTTTCTGTTTCTTTCGATGGGGTAGAAAAAAAACTTAAAAAAATACTTCCATTTTATGCTCATGAAATTATTTTTGATAAGAAAATAATATATGAAAAAGTTTTTAAACAGAATCGAGTATTTTTTATAGATTCAAAATTTAGCAGTGATTATTGTATCGAAAATTTTGCACTCTCAGAAGTAACAAAAAAAATATATGATGATATTTTTGTAAATAAATTGATAAGATTAGTCAAAACAACTCCAGACTTTTTAGAAAAATTAAATAAAAAAGATAGTTTTTCAATCCCTATTATTGATAATAATGTAGGCTATATAGTTACTTTTTTAAGTATAAAAAATATCAATAAAAAATATGCAGGATATATTGTTTCTTTTGGTAAATTTCAAGATATTGTTGAGATACAAAAAAGATACAATAGCATTATAGTTATAGGTTTTATAGTCTCTATATTTATCTATTTTTTAATAGTGATTCTTATTATACAAGTTCAAAAAATAAAAGATGAAGCATTGAAACTTAATAAATTTATTGATATTCAAAACTCTATAGTTATTTTAACTGATGGTGTTGAGTTTAAATTTGCAAATAGAAAGTTTTTTGATTTTTTTGGTTATAAAGATTTAGATGATTTTTTAGAAAAGCATTATTGTATCTGTGAACATTTTATGAAAAATGATCACTTTTTTAGTTTAGCTGATGTTAAAGAGGATGAGAGTAATTGGGTAGAGAGTTTACTAAATTTATCTGGTAGAAAAAGAATCGTTTCTATGTTAGATAAAAACTTAGTTTCTCATGCTTTTACTGTTTCTATAAATAAATATGATGAGAAAAATTATATTATTGATTTTGGAAATATTAGTGATACTATACGAGAAAAATTACAACTTCAAGAACAAGCTACACAAGATCAACTTACAAAAGCTTACAATAGAGCATATTTTTATAAAAATATAGATTCTCTTATACTATCAAACAATGAACAAAATAAGAAAACTGGAATTATCTTTTTTGATATAGACCATTTTAAGAATGTAAACGATACTTATGGACATCAAGTTGGTGATGATGTTTTAAAAACGATTGTAAATATTGTAAAATCGAACATTAGAAGTAGCGATAAGCTTATCCGTTGGGGTGGTGAAGAGTTTGTGATTGTTTTACCAGTAAATGAGATTGATAATGTATATAAAAATGCAGAATCTTTAAGAATAAAAATAGAAAATTATAAATTTAATGAAGTTGGTAAATTGACTTGTAGTTTTGGAATTGTTTTACATAGTGATGAGTGTAGTATAGATGAATCTATAAAAAAAGCTGATGATAAACTATATGAAGCAAAAGATAGTGGTAGAAATAGGGTAGTAGTATAAAATAATGGAGAAAGATATATGAATTTAGATAAAGTGATAGCTGGTTTTTTTATAATATTAGCGATGACATTAAACTTTGGTTTTTGGTATGGTGATGCTCTTGATATACATGTTCATAATAAATATGAACTTTTTGCAGCGATAGTTGTAAACTTGATAGCTACAGTTTTAAAACTTGGTGATAAAACTCAAATAGGTTCTGTTTTGATAGCTACAAGTTTAGTTGCTGATTTACAACTAATCATAGCTGCTACAATTTGGACAATTTTTGCTGTTGGTGATACTATTGACCCTGAGATTTTTGGTGTGATTATCTCTTTAAGTAGTGGGGCATTGTTAGCAAATATCACTTCTGTTGTTTTATATGTTGGTGATACTTTAAAGTCAAAAAGATAATTTTATGAACGACAGTTCTTTATGGATTATTTTACAAAGGATGAGACTCCCTTTTGTAGTAATTTTAGTTAGCTACACCATTGCCATTATAGGTTTGATTATGATTCCGGGTATGGATGATAATGGTGATGTTTATTATATGAATATTTTTGATGCTTTTTATTTTGTAACATATATGGCTACAACTATCGGTTTTGGAGAGATTCCATACCCTTTTACACACGATCAAAGAATTTGGGTTTCAGTCTCTATATATATAACTGTTCTTGGGTGGTTTTATGGAATCGGTGCTTTGGTCTCTTTACTACAAGATAAACTTTTTATTAGTGAGATAGCTATAGCTAGATTTCAGAGATCAGTTAAAAATATCAAAGAGGATTTTGTGATAGTTTTGGGTTATAATGAAACTACAAGTGAGATTATAAAACGGATGTTAGCTGCTAAAATGAGAGTTGTGGTTATAGAAAAAGAGCAAGCAAAAGCAGATTATCTTATGCTTGAGGGTTTTATACCAAATGTTCCTGTTTTAGTAAAAGATGCACATAATCCAAAATCTTTAGAATTAGCTGGGATTAAATCAAACTATTGTAAAGGTATCATATCACTTTTTGAGAGTAATATTTTAAATCTTAGAATGACACTATCTTCAAAACTTTTGAACCCAAAAGTTAGTGTTGTTGTAAAAGCAACAACATTAGAAGAGAGTGAGAATCTTATAGATGCTGGTGCAGATATAGTAGATAACCCATTTAAGATAATCTCATATCAGTTAGAGATGGCACTAAAAGCACCTAGTTTATTTAAACTTGAAAATTGGCTTTATAAAACAGATACTTTAGAATCTAAAACTTTTTCGATTCCAGATAGTGATATTTTGATATGTGGGTATGGGCGATTAGGTTCTAATCTATACTCTATGTTTATGAAAAATGGTATCACACCAACGATTATAGAGATAGATGAAAAACGGGTAGAGATAGCTAAATATGATGGTGTAAAAAATATCATTTATGGTAGTGCAGACGATCATATGTATCTTGAAAAAGTGGATATAAAAAATCTAAAGTTAGTGATAATCGCTACTGATAATGATACAACTAATCTATCTATACTCTCCACCATTAGAAAATTAAAATCTAAAGTTTTGGTTATTGCTAGAGAGAATGAGATAACAGATTTTTCTATCTTTTCACATGCTAAGATAGATCATCTTTATTTACCTGCTAAGATTCTTATACATAAAACAACCAATGCTATATCTAACCCTTTAAGTGATAGACTTATCAGAGTTATCACACATAAAGATGAAAAATGGGGTCAAAAACTTTTATCTGAACTTGTAAAAAACATAGGTATGAACCCTATAACTTTTGAGTTAAATATCACAAAAGATGAATCTTATGAGATTCATAAATATTTGAAAAATTCAAAGGGTAGTATAAAATTAGGTGTATTGAAATTATCAAGACGAGATAGAAAGCAAAAAAACAATCTTATTCCACTTTTCATAAAAAGGGATGATTCAGAGATTTTATTACCAGATGATGAGGTTGAATTACAGATAGATGATAAGATTCTTTTTGCTTGTGATGAGAATGCGAAAGAGGATTTAGAGTATATAGCAAACAATTCATATGAATTTAGATACATCATCTCTGCAGAAGAAAGAAATTTTTTTTTAAAGGGTAAAAAATGGTTATAAAAGCAAACTATGTAGATATAAAAAATAGAGTTATTTTTCCAGCAACTGTTGTTGTAAAAGATAAAAAGATAGAATCTATCACTAAGATAGATGAAAAACTAAATAGTTTTGTACTAGCTGGGTTTATAGATGCTCATATACATATAGAGAGTTCTATGTTAATCCCATCGGAGTTTGCAAGGGTTGCTGTAAATCATGGAACAGTAGCAACTGTTAGTGATCCACATGAGATAGCAAATATCTTAGGTGTTAAGGGTGTTGAGTTTATGCTTGAAAATAGTAGTAAAGTAAATTTTAACTTCAACTTTGGAGTTTCCCCTTGTGTTCCAGCTACACCGTTTGAAACAAATGGTGCAACTCTTGATTCAAATGATGTAAAAGAGATGTTGAAAAACCCAAAACTAAATCATCTAGCTGAGGTTATGGCTTTTCCTGATGTAGTAGCTGGTGAGAGTGAGATAATGGCTAAGATAAACTATGCCAAAGAGTTAAACATCCCTATAGATGGTCATGCTCCTATGCTTAGTGGTGATGATCTAAAAACATATATAGATGCTGGAATCACAACTGACCACGAGGCTAGTAGCTATGATGAGGGGAAAGAGAAGTTAGATTTTGGGATGAAGATTCTTATCCGTGAGGGTTCAGCAGCTAAAAACTATGAGGCTTTATCACCACTTATAGAAAACTATGCAGATAAGTTAATGTTTTGTTCAGATGATAAACATCCTAACGATTTAGTAAAAGCACATATAAACGACTTAGTGGTTAGAAGTATCAAAAAAGGTTATGATCTTTTTGATGTTTTAAAAATCGCTTCTATCAACCCTAAAGAGCATTATGGTTTAGATGTTGGGCAGTTGAAAGTTGGTGATAAAGCAGACTTTATAGAGGTGGAAGATTTAGAATCTTTTAAAGTTTTAAAAACTATTATAAATGGTGAAATTGTTAGTGAAAATGGTAAAACAAATTTAAAATCTGTTGATGAAAAAACTATAAATAACTTTCATGCTGTAAAAACTTCACCAGCTGATTTTGTGTTTGAATGTGATTGTGAAAATATAGAGGTTATACAAGTGATAGACCATGAACTTTTCACATTAGAAAAAAAATATCACATTAAAAAAGAGGATTCTTTTAGTGTAGATTTGGATGAAGATGTTTTAAAAATCGCAGTTATGAACCGATATGAGGAGAAAAAACCAGCTATCTCTTTTGTAAATGGTTTTGGTCTAAAAAAAGGTGCTATAGCTTCTTGTGTAGCACACGATTCTCATAACATCATAGCAGTTGGTTGTAGTGATGAGGAGATAAGTAAAGCTGTAAATATACTCGTAGAATCAAAAGGTGGAATCGTTGTTGTAGATGGTGATGAGGTTCTACACCTACCACTAAATGTAGGTGGGATTATGAGTAATGATGATGCTTATAGTGTAGCTTCAAAATATGAAGAGGTAGATAGATTCTCAAAAGATATACTAGGCTCAACACTATCAACACCATTTATGACATTGTCTTTTATGGCATTACTTGTGATTCCAGAGATAAAACTAAGTGATAAAGGTCTTTTTGATGGAAGAGAATTCCACTTTATAAGTGGTTGTGCAACTGCTTAAAAATGATGAAATAGAGAGGTTATTATATGTGTGGAATCTTCGGAATTATAGGTGAATACGATTCTAAAACAGCTAAGAATGCTTTAGCTAAACTAACACACAGAGGTGAAGATTTTTGTGGTGTTTTGGAATCTAATAACCTTTTTTTTGCTCATCAAAGACTTAGTATATTAGATACTCATCACCGTTCACACCAACCTATAAAATATAAAGATATTTTGCTCTCTTTTAATGGTGAGATTTATAATTTTAGGGAGTTAAAAAAAGAGTTAGATTTTGAGTTTAAGACCGATAGTGATTCAGAAGTTATCATAGTATCTTACTTAAAATGGGGAGTTGATTTTGTTCATCATCTTCGTGGGATGTTTGCTATTGCTCTTATAGATAATGACACACTCTATCTATTTCGTGATAGACTTGGTAAAAAACCTCTCTTTTTTATGAACGATTCTAGTTTTAGATTCGCCTCTGAAATTAAAGCACTTACACCCTTTTTAAAAAAACATCAACTAAACAATGATGCTCTTTTGAGTTACCTCTCTTTTTTAGCCCCAACACCACCACATACTTTTTTTAAAGGAATCTCTAAACTTGGTGCTGGTGAGTTTCTAACTTTTAAAAATGGTACTGTAGAGGTAAAAAGATACTTCGATATACTAGATTCTACACCCAATATCATAACCGATAGAGATGAGGCTATCTACTCACTTGAAAAACTTTTAGATGAATCTATAAGTATGAGGTTGAACTCTGATGTGCCTATGGCTTCACTACTTTCAGGGGGAATCGATAGTGCTACTATAAATGGTTATGCCCTAAAACACGGAATCAAACCCAACACTTATACTTTGGGATATAAAGAGTTTAGTAAGTATGATGAGAGAGTTAATGCTAAAGAGAGTGCTGATTTTTTAGGTATAAGTAACACAGAAGTTGAGATAGATCAAGATGATTTTATAGGTGCTATGGATGATGTTTTTGATGCTTTAGATGAACCTCTAAATGACCCAGCTTCGATTCCACTCTATCTTCTTTTTAAACAGATAAAACAAGATGGCTACAAAGTGGTTTTGAGTGGTGAGGGGAGTGATGAACTATTTTTAGGTTATAGACAATATTTTGAGTACCTAGATATAGAATCAGCTTCAAACCTAGCCCATAAAAACTGGCTAAAAAAATATTTTCGCTCAAACTTCTCTATGAATCGTGAGTGGGAGTGGTATAAAAGAATCTTTGATGATACTCTACTTTTTAGAACTTCTGGAGATAAGTTTACAGATTTACAAAAAAACAATCTTATGAGAAGAAACATAAAAGATAATGAATCTCTAAAATATCTACAACCATATATAGATAGGTTTGAAAGTTCAGCCCATAGTGACCCCTCTATTTGGTACTCATACATAGACCTAAATATCTTTCAAGGGGAGCATTTTCTAACAAAGCTTGACCGTGTTAGTATGGCTCACGGGATAGAATCAAGAACACCATTTTTAGACCATAAGTTAGTCTCTAAAATCTTTAGTATAGACCCAAAACTAAGATATGAAGATGGAATTACAAAATCACTCTTAAAAGAGATAGTAAAACCTATGTTAAACACAAAAATCTTAACAAGAAAGAAAAAAGGATTCTCAAATCCATATATGGAGTACCTAGTAGATTCTAAAAAGATAAACCTCATAAAAGAGGTAAATAACCAAACAGGTATGTTTAAAAAAGATGAGTTAGATGAGTATATAAAAACAGCTTCAAAAGGGAGTTTCAAACAGCATGTTTGGGGGCTTTATGTTTTATCGCATTGGTTGAGAAAATGGATGTTATAAAAGATTTATTATATGTTATAATATACTTATGGCAAACATAGATAAATTAAATAAACAGATTGATAGATTAGAAGGGAAAATAAGATTTTTTAGAAATGCTTTACTTGCTATTATATCAAGTTTAGTTTGGAGTATTTATGCTATGCTCGAACATAAAGTTGGTAATGAGATTTTAGTACTTTCTATGGTTGGAACTATAATCTTAATATTTATTTTTATAAGAGTAAAATCTCTCTAAATAAAACAAAATGATTTAATTGATGAACTAGAAAAGGAATAAATAATATGGAAATTTATGCTTATATACTACTGGCAATAGTATCTTTTGTAATGATAGGTTTAACTATAGATTTTAAGAGTAATAATAAAAAACTTTTACATTAAATATTTTTCATAAACCTAGTGAAAATATCTAAAAAATAGATGCTTTAAAAATAAATACAATAATTAAAGTAAAATTATCAATGTTTGTGATAGAATCATTCAAAATTATATCAAAATCAAACAAGGTATAGCATTTAATGAATAACATTAAAAAAGAGTTAAAATTACCATTTAAAAGGATAGAGATAGCTCATATTTTAGTTGCTATTCTTTTACTTTCAAATGCGATTATATTTACAGAGAATCATATATCTTTTGTTGTTCAGCTTATTCTTGGTGTCTTAATTTTACTGCATCATATTGATGATAATATTCTTAAAAATTATATCTTAGAATATATTGATAAACTTAATGAGAGTAACAACTATCAAGAAACACTTACTGAGTCTAACAATAATGCTATTATCGCTATAAATAAGAAGCAAGAGATATTAACTTTTAATAAAAAAGCAGAGATTATTTTTGGTTTTACTAAAGATGAGATGATGAATCAAGATAAACTTAGTTTGATTATCCCTGATTCTTTTATGGAGCAATTTAAGTCTAAAGAGTTTACAAATATACTAAATCAAACACATGAGATTTTAGGAAAACGGAAAGATGGAACAACATTTCCTATTAGAATCTCTTTTGGTATTAATAACAAATCAACTATTGTAATCGCCAATATTTCAGATATAACAAGTGAAAAAGAAGCAAAAGATGAGCAACTTAGACTTATTAAAGAGGTTGAAAAAACTCAAGTTGAGATTATAAGTACACTTGGAACAGTTATAGAGAGTAGAGATAAAAGTACTAAATATCATGTTGATAGAGTATCTTTGTATTCAAAAAAATTAGCATTGTTATATGGTTTAAGTGAAGAGGAAGCAGAGAAAATTAAACTTGCTTCACCTCTTCACGATATTGGTAAAATCGTTATTCCAGATCATATTTTAAATAAACCAGCTGCTCTTACGAAAGATGAATTTGAGGTTATAAAATCACATTCACAAGCTGGATATGACATACTTAGAAAATCTGAAAGAGAGATTCTACAAATGGGTGCGATTATAGCTTATCAACACCATGAAAAATGGGATGGAAACGGTTATCCTCAAAAATTAAAAGGTGACAATATCCATATATATGGTAGAATCACTGCTATAGCAGATGTTTTTGATGCTTTATCTACACCTAGGATCTATAAAAAGGCTTGGAAAGCTGATAAAGTTAAAGCAGTATTAATAGAGGAGAGAGGAAAAGCTTTTGATCCTGTTTTACTTGATCTATTTGTAGATAATTATGATGAGTTCTTAATTATAAAAAATTCACT
>Ga0256842_1001308_pt1 | contig 20215 bp, 26 predicted proteins | sample 4559240metaG_FD_185973 | JGI IMG/M metagenome (GOLD analysis project Ga0256842, IMG submission 185973) | Hydrothermal vent microbial communities from Guaymas Basin, Mexico - 4559-240 | ecosystem: Environmental > Aquatic > Marine > Hydrothermal vents | place: Mexico: Guaymas Basin | collected... | reverse complement strand
AAAAGGCTAGCGGGGGACGTCGTTGAGGGCGGCGTTCAGGTAGAGTTTGCCCTTGACGTCGGGGCCGTTGGCGTAGTCGCCTTGGAAGAGGTGGTACTCGCCGGGGGTCTCGTCGGTGGGGTCGGTCTCGGTGCCTTGGTACCGGAAGGAGGGGAGGATGTCCTCGGCGCGGCCTTGGACGATGATGGTGCCGTTCTCCATCTCGGCCCCGGGTCGGGCGCCGCAGTCGCCTTGGATGAGGATCTGGCCGCCCTGCATGTGGATGCCGGTCATGATGCCGGCGTTGCCTTCGATGATGATCCGGCCGTCGGACATCCACTCGCCGATCTCGTGGCCGGCGTCGCCCTTGACGTGGATGCGGCCGCCGCTCATGCCGCGCCATTCGCCGCGGTAGGTGGCGCCGACGTAGTTGCCGGCGTTGCCCTCGACGAGGATCTCGCCGCCGCGCATCTCGCGGCCGAGCCAGTCGTCGGCGTGGCCGTGGATCACGAGACGGCCGCCGCGCATCTGGGCGCCGGTGTGGCGGCCGGCGTTGCCTTCGATGATGATCTCGCCGGCGGTCATGCGGTGGCCGATGAGCTTAACGTGGTCGACGTCGTCGTCGATGATGATGCGGGTCTGGTCGGCCGAGTCGCCGGGTCGGCCTTCGAGGTCGAAGAAGTCGCCGAGTTCGCGCTCTCGGTTGCCCTCGTGCACGGTGAGGCTCAGGATCTCCTCGGGGTCTCGGCCCGCGAACTCGTCCGGCGTGATCACCTCCGCCTCCAGCGGTACGTCGGGTCGCTCCTTCGGCGTTAGAATGACCTCCTTCACGGTCGTCTCCCCCGTTAGAAGCGGTCTCGGGCGTCGATCTCGATACGTTCCTCGCGGGGTAGGTACTCGGGCTGGACCTGGTAGTTACCGAGGTTGACGGAGTAGTAGCGGCGGAACTTGGTCTCGAGGTCGCGCTGGACCTCTTCCATGAGGTCTTCGGGGACCTTGACGTCGACCCAGTAGGTGCGGCCGGTGACCTCGTGGACGACGACGCCCTCCTGGACGACGATCTGGCCGTCCTTGACGACGAGCCAGGCCTGCTCCAGGGCCCGCTCGACCTCGGCGTAGTCCCGGGATGGGTCCACCTCGTCCGGCTTGATGTCGTAGATGGCGATGTGGGCGTACGCGCCCTCGCCGAGGTGCCCGATGCGGTCGGAGAGGCCGAGCATCTTGGCGGGGGCGGCGCGGGTGGTGATGGCGAGGTCGGTCCAGGTGTACTCGCGGTCGATGGTGGGGAGGATGGCGCGCTGGCCGACCCAGTCGTGGACTCGTTCGATCCATTCCTGCCGGTAGGGTTCGCTCATGAGCCAGGTCATGATGCGGGGGTAGCGGTGGAAGGGTCCGCCGTTGGGGTGGTCGGTGGAGATGACGATCTGCCAGGGGTTCTCGGTGAGCAGGGCGATCTCGAGGCCGATGGCCCACTGGACGGAGTGCACGGGGTTCTTGGGGCTGTAGATGAAGGGGACGACGCCGGAGCCGGTCTCGACCTCGACGTCGCAGTTGGCCCATTTGAAGCCGGTGAGCTCGTGGAGTTCCCACTCGAGGGGGCCGTCGGCGGTCATGGTGGTGGTCTCGTCGAGGGTGACGACGCCGAGGTCGACGGTGACCTCGGGGTGGCGGTTGAGGTACTTGGCGATGTCCTCGGCGCGGGATTCGAAGGTGGCCCAGGAGTCGCCGCCGTAGGCGTGGAACTGGACGTGGGTGTTGTGGACGATCTGCTCGCGGTCGCCGAGCTGCGGGTCGGGGTCGACGCCGGCGTCGCGGACGGCGTCCCAGGAGCCGAGGGTGATCTCGTAGTTGCCGGGTTCGCCGAGCAGGTTGGGGTGGATGTGGATGGAGTGGGGTAGTCCGAGGAGTTCGTTGATCTGGGCGTAGTTCCGGTAGATCTCGGCGGGGGTGAGTTCGAAGTAGGGGACGGGGTCGTCGAGGCTGTGGACGTTCTCGCCCCAGCCCCAGGCCTCGGTGCCGCCGGGGTTGACCATCTTGATCACGTAGCCTCGGGTGGCGCGGAGGAGCCAGGCGGCGAAGGCGGCGGCCTTCTCGAGCTCGCCCTCCTTGATGTACTCGTAGAGGATCCAGTTGTTGGCCATGAGGGTGTAGGCGCCCTGGTCCAGGATGGGGGTGTCGCGGATCTCCTCGTGGGTGTGTCGGGTCATCAGGGGCGGGGTGGCGGCCTCCATCACGGTCGTGTAGCCCATCTGGGCGTACATGTAGCCGGTCAGGGTCGTGGAGGGGACGGAGAATCCGGTGCCGGAGCGGGGTCCGAGCTTTTTGAGGGCGACCTGGAGGCGGCGGCTGTCCTCGGGGCGGAAGATGCGGCCGATGTTGACCTTGGGGCCGGCGACGTGGGCGTGGATGTCGATGGCGCCGGCCATGGTGAGGCGGCCCTCGGCGTCGATGACCTTGGCCTTGGACTCGTCGATCTCGGACGGGTCGACGATCTTGCCGTCCTTCACGCCGAGGTCCATCACCTCGCCCTCGATCCCGTTGAGGGGGTCGTACACGCACGCGTTCTTGATCAGGAGCTCCTTGGTCACGGGGGACTACCCCCAACTAGCACACGATCTTGCGTCGTGAGGGGGCGACGTTGGCCTTTCGTCCGCACTCGGGGCAGCGGGCGGTCATCCCGTCGGGGTCGGGCTCGGGGAGGAGGGAGTGGCAGTGGGGGCAGACCCAGATGCGGCGGTGGGTGCGGCGGCACACCCCCACCTCGCCGAACGTGGGGCGGAAGAGCGGGTCGTCGCGGTCGACCTCGTCTCGCCCCTGGGCGACGTACCTCGCCAGGCGTTGGGTGGCGCGAAGGAACGCGGTGAGCGCGGCCCGGTTCACGCAGTCGGGGGAGCCGCAGTACGGGCAGCGGGGGCGGGTCAAGGGTGTTCCCCCGGAGGGGGTGAGGGTGGAAAGGGCCCGGGCCGCGGGGGGCTTACCCCCGCTTGACCCCGCGGGGCTCCCCGGGTGGCGGGGTTCGCCCCGCGGGGCGGCCCGGGACCCCGGGAGCTTTGGGCTTACATCTCCTCCACCTTTTCGATGACCAGTTCCAGGAATTCGGCGTCGTTGAGCATGCCTTCGGGCGGGTCGACGATCTTGCGCATGCGGATGGGTACCGCGTCCATGCGGTAGGCGGTGCCTTCCCACTCGATCCCGGCGATCGCCGTGGGCACGTAGACGTCCGCGAGCTCGGCCGTGGGCGTCCACTCGGGGTCCACGCAGATCAGCGGGATCTCGGCCATGCGCTCCACCGCCTTCTGCGGGAAGTGGGCGCCGGGGTCGCCGGCGATGGCCATCATGGCGTCGGTCTCGCCGCGGGTGAGCAGGTCGACGGTGCTGGTCTCGCCCGGGTTGTACCGCGGGTACCCGCGGGTGAAGTCCACGGCGTACGGGTAGCCGGTGGTCCAGGAGAGTACCTCGTTGAACCCGGTCACGTTGTAGTGCCCGCGCATCATCATTAGGACCCACTTGGTGTGCTCGTTGAGGTCTCGGATGAGGCAGATGGCGTTGTCGATGTTCCGGTGCCGACCGCGGGACATGGTGAGTCCCATGCCCCAGAACAGGACGCCGAAGCTGGCGTTCTTGAGGATCTCCGCGAGCTCGTAAACGCGCTCGACGGGGACGCCGGCGACCTCCTCCCGCTCGATTTCGACCCCGTGGATGGCGGCCCGGAGCGCGCTGATGAGCTCGTAGTCCTGGTGGGGCGACACGCGCACGAAGTAGTCGGCGACGCGCGAGCTCGCGGTGCGTCGCGGGTCCACGACGATGACGGTGCGGTCCTGTCGGCCCTTGGGTCGGAAGTACCCGCGCGTGAACGTGGTGTACCGGCTCATGTGCCGTGGGTGGGCGTGCATCGGGTTACAGCCCCAGTAAAGGATCACGTCCGCCCGGTTCTTCACCTCGCCCAGCGTGCAGCTGGGTACGCCGACGTCCTGCAGTCCCAGGACGGACGGTCCGTGTCAAACGGACGCGGTGTTGTCGATCACCGCGCCCACCTTCTCCGCGAGCTCGATGCCCTTCTCGTGCGCCTCGACGAGGGTGGAGGACCAGCCGTAGAGCACGGGCAGCTTGGCCTCGGCGAGGATGCGGGCGGTCTCCTCGGCAGCGTCCTCGTAGTCGACCTTCTTCCACTCGCCGTTCTCGCGGACCATGGGGGTCGTGATGCGGTCCTCCTGCGCGTTGAGGATCTTGGCGGCGCCGATCCTGCACGCGTGCCGGACCTCCACGATCTTACCGTCCTCCACGACCACTTCCAAGTCGTCACACAGCGTACCACAGAACGGGCACACCACGTCCTTGACGACCTTCCTGTCCCCCACGTTCTCACCCCCTTTCCGTTGTGGCGGGGTCGGGAGCGTGAGTCTCGTGAGCGTTAGTCCTCCGCGCGGAGGTACGTCCTGCGCATCAGCTCGGACATGTCCTTGATAGGCTCCTCGTCCGTGGGCTCGATCTCGACCTTGACGCCCTTGAAGCCGGGCATGCCGGTGCTGGCGGTGTCGGGGTCGACGACGCGGTTGGCCCAGGGCCCCATGGGGATGAACACCTGGCCGCGGGCGGGCACGTCGACGTCGGCCGCGCGCGCCTCGACCACGATCTCCCCGTGCTCGGACTTGACCCGGACGGGGTCCCCCTCCTCGATGCCGAGCTCCTCCATGTCGGCCGGGTGGAAGTAGCAGACGGCCACGGCCTTCGGGTAGATGTCCTCATCCTTCGCGGTCTCAATCGCCTCGCCCTGCCAGATGGTGCGGCCCGTGAGAAGGAGGAACTCGGCCAAGCGGGCCCACCCCGCTAGGGCTGGACCTCGATGGCGTCGACGGGGCAGGCGAGCTCGCAGGTGAGGCAGGCCTCGCACAGGTCCTCCTCGACGACCCGGACCACACCGTTCACGACCTTAAGCACGACCTCGTCGTCCTCCTCCGGACCCTTGCCGCCCCACGCGTTGGGCGAGTTTCTCGCGTTAACGGGACAGGCGACGACGCAGTTACCGCAGCCGTGGCAGCGGTCCTCGTACACCTTGATCCTGACCAACCCGTCCGCTCCCCGCGGTGCCCGACGTAGCGCCCGATAAAAGGCGAAGGGGGTCGTGGTGCCGTTGATACGAGGTGGACACTACCGGTCGCCCCGGCGCCGCTCCACCCACTCGAACGGGTTCACGCAGCGCCTCAGCGGCAGCACCAGCGCGCGCTCCTTCCCGCCCGGTGGAAGCACGGCCAGGGCGTCGGCCTCGCGGAAGAGGGCGTAATGGCTGGAGCGGTCCCTCGGAAGCCCGCGCGCCCGACCGTCCTCCAGCTCGACCCGGGCGATCACGCCCAGGGCTTTCTTGCCCTTGACCCCCTCGCACGGGAGCTCGAGGCCGACGACCTCGGGGTCCGCGCCCGCCAGGGCGAGCAGGCACGGGGTCACCCACACGCGGAAGGTCGTGTAGGCCGACGTGGGCCAGCCGGGGAGGGTGAACGCCACGGCGTCCTCGCGGAGCGCCACGCCGAACGGGCGCCCGGGCCGGGCCCGGATCCCGTGGATGAAGTCCTCGAACGCGTCCTCGAGGATCTCCTTGACGTAGTCCCGCTCGCCGACGGAGGACCCGCCGGTGACGATCAGGACGTCGGAGCCGTCCGCGGCGTCGACGATCGCGCGCTCGATCTCCACCGGGTCGTCCTCCACGAGCCTCCGGTCCCGGAGCTCGACGAAGCCGAGCCGCGCGAGCTCCGCCTCGAGCACGGGCCCGATCGACTCGACCACCTGCGCCTCGGACTCGAGGTCCGAGGGCCGCTCCACGAGCTCGCTCCCGGTGACGATCACCGAGACGCGCAGGGGTCGGCGCACGCGGACCTCCTCGACCCCGTGCTCCAGCATGACGCCCACGTCCACGGGCTCCACCACGTGGCCGGCCGGGTACAGGACCTCGCCCTCCTCGACGTAGCAGCCCCTCCGGTCCAGGTTGTCGCCCGGTTCCACGCCCTCCTTGATGACGATCTCGTCCCCGTCCCGCTCCACGAACTCCACCGGCACGACCGCGTCGGCGCCCTCGGGAACGCGGGCGCCGGTGTCCACGTACGCCGCCTCACCCGGGCCGACCTTGACCTCGCCCTCCTCGCCGATCCGGGACTCGCCCACCACCCTCAGCCTGGCCCCGGGCTCCGCGTCCTCGGCCCGGACGGCGTACCCGTCCATGGCGGAGCGGGTGAACGGTGGGGAGGGTCGCTCGGCCCGAACGTCGTCCGCCAGGACGCGCCCGGCGACCTCGGGCCCCACCTCCAGCTCCTCGACCTCCGGCGGCTCGACGCGCTCGCGGAGGAACTCGAGGAACCTCCTCGGGCGGGTGAGGTCGTCGGTGTAGACGAACCCGCGGTACTTACGACCCCTCGCCAACGGGAGCACCCCGTCGGAGTCGTTCGAGCGCCTCGTCGACGGTGTCGGCGTCGACCGACCTGCCGTCCAGCAACACCGTATAAGAGTCGCCGACGCGCTCCGCCTCCCAGGGGTCGTGCGTCACGTAAAGGGCGGGGGCGTCCGACCGCCGAAGGGCCCGCCGGAACCGCTTCACCAGGTCCCGCTTCGCGGCGAGGTCGACGTCGCTGAGCGGCTCGTCCAGGAGCAGTACCCGGGGGTCGGAGAAGAGGGCCCGGGCCAGCGCCACGCGGCTCTGGTAGCCACCGCTGAGCTCGTCCGGGCGCCGGTCAAGGTGCTCCCCGAGTTCCAGCATCTCGACGAGCTCGTCCAGTTGATCCGGGTCACCTCGGCCGTTCCTCAGGGAGTAGGTGATGTTGTCCTTCACCGTGAGGTGCGGGAACAGGGTCGGGTGCTGCGGGACGTAGCCGACCCGACGGTCCTCGGGCGGTCGGTCGGTGACGTCCTCCCCGTCGATGACGACCCGGCCCCTGTCGGGCCTCAGTATCCCGGCCACGATCCTCAGCAGCGTGGACTTGCCGCTGCCGTTGGGGCCGAGGATCACGCGCACCTCTCCCGGCTCGACGTCCAGGCTCACGCCGCGCAGGACGGTCCTATCGCCGTAGGAGAAGTGCACGTTCTCAACCTTGAGCACGTTGAAGTCCCCCGGCCCCGGTCAGCGAGCGTACCAGGGCCACCACGGCCAACGAGAGTGCCATGCAGAAGACGCTGGCCGCGACGGCCGCCTCCAGGTCGCCCGCCTCGACCCGGGTGAACACGTAGGAGGCCAGCACCTGGGTCTTCCCGGGCAGGTTTCCGCCGAACATGATCACGGCGGCGAACTCGCTGAGCGACCGCGAGAACGCGAGGAGGAACCCGCCCAGCAGGGCCTCCCGGAGCGCCGGGACGACGACCCTGGCGTAGGCCTGCGCCGGGGTGTCCCCTAGGGTCCTGGCGACTTCCACGAGGTCCCTTCCCACCTCCTCGAGGCCCGCCTGCACCGCTCGGGCGGCCAGCGGGTACGACACGAAGAACATCGCGAGCGTGACGGCGACGAGCGTGAACGCGAGTCCGTTCTCGCCCAGCCACCAGAAATACCGTCGGCCGAACGCGAGTAGCAGCGCGAGTCCCGCGACGGTGTGCGGCAGCGCGACGGGTAGGTCGTTGAGGAAGTCGGCGATCCGGTAGATCACCGAGTCCCGCTTGAACAGATGGTAGTAGCCGAAGCCCACCGCGGTCGCCACGCCCATCACCGCGGCCGCGGCGGCGCACAGGATGGTGTTGAACGTGGCGGACCAGAAGTACGGGTCACCGAACGCCTGCGCGAGCCCCCGGGGGGTCAGGTTCAGCACCAGGGCCACCAGTGGGAACGCGATGAACAGGAAGAACAGGGGCGGGAACAGGGCGCTGAGGAGCTCGTACCTGCCGATCAAGCCGGCTCCCACCCGTACTTTCTGAACTCGTCGACGTGCCGCAGGCAGTAGTTCAGGAAGTCCTCGGCCAGCCGCTCGTTGCCGCCCTTGATCACCGCCGCTCCCCAGACGATCGGGCCCGTCAGCGAGTGGGGGAGCGTCTGCACGATCGGCAGCCTGAACTCGACGGCCACGCTCCGGTAGACGAACCCGGCGTCCACCTGGTCCTTCTTCACCATCGTGGCCACCTGGTTGACGGTGCCCGGCCGGGCCTTCAGGTTCCCGTTCTTGACGATCGTGTCCCAGATCCCGAGCCGCCGCAGCGCGCGCTGGGTGTACTCGCCGACCGGCGCCTTCGGGTCGGCGACGGCGACCGTCACGCCCGGCCTGGTGAGATCCTTGACGTCTTTGACCCCCTTCCGCCGGCCCGTCTTGGACGCGACCAGCACGAGGTGGTCCCTCAGGAACTTCCTCGTTTTCGCGGTCTTGCCGGCCTTCCGCAGCTCGACGATGTACTTCCAGTCCGCGGAGAAGAACAGGTCGCACCTCTGACCCTGCAGTATCTGCGCCGTGAGGCCGCCGGACGGGCCGAAGTTGAGCGCGATCTTGACCCCCTTCTCCCGCTCGTACTGCTCGGCCAGCCTGGTCAGCGGCTTCTTCAGGCTCGCGGCCGCGAAGACGGTCAGCTGCCGGGACGAGGTGTGGTGGTGCCCGATCGCCGCGCCGGCGAGCAGGGCCGCCACGAGGCCCACGGCGAGGGCGGCGCGGGCGTCCAACGGGATCACCCGAATCCTACGGCTGTACGATTCGTACCGCCGTGCGGTTCGACGCCGGCCAGATTAAAAGTAGCGGGCGCCCGGGACGGCGTTGATGAACGCTCAACGGGTGTCGGGGGTGAGCGCGGTGAGGCCTAGGGTGGTGGACCTGTTCTGCGGGGCCGGGGGGTTCTCGCTGGGCTTCCGTGAGGCCGGTTTCAAGATCCTGGGGGGCGTGGACAACCACCCGGCCCCCGCGGCCACGTACCGGAACAACTTCGGGGTGAGGGTGCTGGAGGAGGACATCAAGCGGGTGGACGCGGAGGACATCCTGAGCGAGCTGGGCGATCCGGACGTGGTGATCGGTGGGCCGCCGTGCGAGCCGTTCACGGCCGCCAACGCGGAGCGCCGGCCCGACCCGTTGGACCGGCTCTACGACGATCCCACGGGCCGCCTGGTCCTGCACTTCATCCGGCTGGTGGGGGACCTGCAGCCGGAGGTGTTCGTGATGGAGAACGTGCCGGCGATCCTGGAGGGGCCGCTGGAGCGGGCGCTGCGGAGGGAGTTCGAGCGGGTCGGGTACGATAGGGTGTACTTCAACGTCCTGCAGGCCGTCGACTACGGGGTCCCCTCGTACCGGCGGCGCGTGTTCATCTCCAACGTGAGGATCCGGCCGGAGCCGACGGTGGACCGGCCCCGGACCGTCTGGGACGCGATCGGTGACCTGCCGGAGCCGGACGGTTCGGACATCCCGAACCACGAGCTTCGTCCGCTCTCGCGCCGGAAGCTGCGTAGGATCCGGAGGCTGCGGTGGGGTCAGGCGCTGAACGTCATCAGGGGGGCGAAGGGGGAGTTCAAGAACTGGCTGCGGCTGCACCCGTGGAAGCCGGCGCCGACCGTGATGGGCGGTTCGAGGTTTATCCACCCGTTTGAGGATCGGCTGCTGACGGTGCGCGAGCAGGCCCGGTTGATGAGTTACCCGGACGATCACGCGTTCGAGGGTGGGTACGAGGCGCAGTACGATCAGGTGGGGGAGTCCGTCCCGCCCGCGCTGGCGCGGGCGATCGCGGAGGAGGTGCGGGAGCGGCTTTAGTCGACGGCCTCCCAGCCGGCCTGCACGGCCCGGAAGGCGAGCGCTCCCAGCCGGCCCTCCTCCTCGATCAGGGCCCGCTTCAGGGCGTCCGGTGGGCACAGGCGCTCCCGGCGGCACAGGGCGCCCAGGAGGATGAGCCCGTGCATGGCGGGGACCCGGCGCTCCCGGGCGATTTGGCGGCAGTCGAGGCCGAGCCAGCCGTCCGGGGGCTCGAAGCCGGCGAAGGAGGGGTGGGAGGCGTCGTAGACGGCGCGGGGGGCGTGGGTGGCCGCCCCGAAGCGGCTCACGACGAGGGCGGCGTCCGCCTGGGAGCATCGGTCCGTGGTGGCGATGATCACGTCCGCGTCGCCCCACCGGTACGCCGTCACCCACTTGCGGCCCACGCCGCCGTTCGACTGAGGCATGAGGAGCGTCTCCACCCGCAGGCCCTGGTGCTCCAGGGCTCGGGTCAGGATGCGGGCCAGTCGGGTGAACCCGTCCCCGCGACCGCCGACGAGGGCGATCACCCTGGTCAAGGGCTCACCCCCGTCGTCCCAGGGCGGCGGTGACGGTGCGGCCGAAGCGTCGTTTCCCCTCCACGATCTCGTACCCGCGGGCCAGGAGGACCCCCTCGCAGGCGGACCCGGGGAGTCCCAGGAGCTTCTCGGCCCGGGAGCGGCTGGGGGTGGCCCCGGGCAGCTCGCTCTCGCGCACGAAGACGGGTCGGAGGTCGAGCTCTCGGGCCAGCCGGATCAGCGCGCGGCCCGAGGGCTGCTCGGCCTTCCGGTGGAGGGTGATCACCTCCCGTAATCGACCTTGGGAGCGGTCGAGTCCCCACTCGAGCGCGGCCCGTAGCTCGGTCGGGTCCACCCGTCTTCGCATTCCCAGGCCCAGGGCGTAGGTCTCGTCAGCTATAACGACCACCTCCGATCCGGGGTTGGTGGGTTCCCGATGAGGAGATGCACCTCCGCTGACGCCCCGTATGACGAGGAGGACGTGCCGAGGGTCGCGGAGCGTCTGGACGTGTCGGGCCGCGTCCTGGTGCAGGCGCCGGACGGGTTGAAGGGGATCGCGAGGGAGGTGGCCGACGTCCTCGAGGGTCGGGGCTGCGAGGTGGTGCTGGACGCGGGTCGGGTGTTCGGGGCCTGCGACGTGACCCTGGGCCTGGTGGAGGGCGTGGACTGCCTGGTGCACATCGGGCACTACCCGATCCCGTCGGTGGAGAGGCGGCTGCGGGAGCTGGGCGTTCGGACCTTCTTCCTGCCCACGCGGGGTCGGAAGGGCGTGGAGGAGTGGATGGTGGAGGAGGCGGCGGAGGTGTTGAGGTCGTTGGGGGTGGACCGGGTCGACCTCTGCGCCACGGGGCAGCACGTGCACGAGCTGGGTCGGGTGGCGGAGGTGCTCGAGCGGGAGGGGATCCGGGCGCGGGTGGGTCGGGGGGATTCGGAGCGGGTGCCGGTGCCGGGGTTGGTGTTGGGGTGCAACTTCTCCTGTCTGGGCGGGCGTCCCGTGGTGATCGTCTGCAGCGGTCGGTTCCATCCGCTGGGGGCTCGGCTGCGGACGGGGCGTCCCGTGGTGCAGATCGATCCGGTCCGGGGGGTCGTGGACCCGGAGTCGTTGGAGGAGGAGGTGCGGCGCGTGCTCGCCGTGCGCCTCTCCAAGGTGAGGGAGTTCGATCCGGGCGAGGGGGTGGAGGTGGTGGGAAGCACGTGCTTGGGCCAGCGGAGGGAGGACGTGTTGGAGGCGTTGGGTGGGCCCCGGTGGGAGGTGAGGTACCTGTCGGAGGACGTGCTGCGGGCGGTGCGGTGCGAGCAGTGCGTGTACTGCGGGTGCCCCCGGGTGCCGGTGGACGAGTCGGCGCGGTTTCGGCGGTGGGTGGTGTTGAATCCGGCCGAGGCGGCGCTGGCGTTGGGCGGGGGTGGGGAGTACCGGTTGGACGAGATCCCCACGGACCCGTCGGTGCTGCGGGCGCTGCGGGGTCTGCGGGATGGGCGAGGTGGATCCGCTGCTGACGGCGTACCTGGCGCTGGCCCTGGACCTGCTGCTAGGTGATCCGCCGAACCGGTTTCATCCGGTCGCCTGGACCGGTCGGGTGATGGAGGTCGTCGCCCGCCGGTTGCTGCGGGTGGAGTCCCGGGTGGGGCTCGTGCTGGGTGGTGGGGTGACGACGGCGGTGGGGATCGCCGTGCTGACCGGGTTCTGCGGGCTGTTGCACCTGGTTCCGGTGGTGGGGGACGCGCTGGTGCTCTGGACGTGCCTGTCGGTTCGGGGGCTCGTGGAGCACGTGGTGCGGGTGGGCGAGCGGTTGCGTTGTGGGGATCTGGAGGGGGCGCGGGAGCGGGTGAGGTGGCTGGTGAGTCGGGAGGTGGAGGGGTTGGACGAGGGGTTGGTGGCGTCGGCCGCGGTGGAGAGCGGGTTCGAGAACGTGCTGGACTCGCTGGTGGGGCCCCTGTGGTGGTTCTGTCTGGTGGGGTGGTGGGCGGTGCCGGTGTACCGGGCCGTGAACGTCGCGGACGCGATGTTCGGGTACCGGCGGGGCCGGCTGGAGGCGTTCGGTAAGGTCCCGGCGCGGGCGGACGATGCGCTGAACCTGGTGGCCCTGCCGTGCTGCGCCGCGGTGCTCACGGCGGCGCTTCCGTGGTGGGTGGGTCGGGCGTCGGTCTCCGGGCTCGTGAGGGCGGTGAGGGAGGTGGAGAGCCCGTGCTCGTGGTTGCCGATGTACGTGGGTGCGTGCGCGCTTCGGGTGCGGTTGGAGAAGCGTGGGGAGTACGAGCTGGGGCCGGGCGGGAGGTTGCCCGGTTGGAGGGAGGTGATGGACGCGGCGGGCTCGGTGTGGGTGGTCTCGTTGGTCGCGCCGGCGGTCACTCACCTGTTCTCAACCGTGATTTCATCCGTTCCTCGAGCCCTTTGAGCGTCCGTATCACGAGGCGCCCCAGGTCCGTGAGCCGGTAGAGGGACTTGCCTCCCTCCGGCTTCCTCTCCACGAGTCCGGCCTCAAGGAGCTTGCTCAGGTGGTAGGAGGTGGAGGACTCGCTCTCCCCCAGCGCCTCGGCGATCGCGCACAGGCACTCCTCCCCGTGCTCGAGCATCCGGAGTATGGTCAGGCGTCGCTCGTCGGCGATGGACTTGAGGAGCGTGGCGAGCTCCCGGGAGCGGTCCGTGGGGATCTCCACGTTCGGTTCGACGTTCCACTCCTTTGGTTGGACCTCGGGCTCGAGCTCGCCGTTCCGGTAGGAGAGGAGGCCGATCCCCGCCCGCTCGACCGCGGTCTTTACCCGGTCCGCCTCGCTTTTGGGCACGACCAGGGAGACCCTGGGTGCGCGGCCCAGGAGGAGCGCCGCCCGGCCCAGCTTCCGTTCCAGCGTCTCCCGGACGGCGACCAGGTACGCGTGGGCGTCACCGAGGTCGTAGAGGTCCACGAGCACCCCGTTCACGACGACGAACTCCAGCGGGTCGTCGGCCCGGTCGCGGAGCGCCCGTAGGAGGTCGATCTCCCGGGGTCTCATGATTCCTCCTCACCTTCGCGCCTCCACTCCCCCTCCACCAGCACCGCGTCCTCGATGGCAACGATCCGGGAGTAGGGGATTCGGATCGTGCGCTCCTTTCCGCCGAGCAGGGGGAGCTTCCGGAGCACGCCCGGACGCTTGGAGTGCCCCACGAGGATCGCGCTGACCTGGCCCGACTCCTCGTCGATCTCCACGTCCACGACGTCCCCGATGCTCCGGGCGGAGGAGTCGATCACGGGCTTCCCGATGATGTCACGTAGCACGCGCACGCCGCTCACCCCCACAGGTAGTAGAGGGCGGTCGACTCGACCGACAGGTGGAGGGCTCGGTGCAGGTACGGGTTTCGGATCGTGCCCAGCAGCGCCTCGTGGATCAGGTCCAGGGTGAAGTGGATGAGGGCGGCGGTGAGGGACATGGTGAGGGGAAGCGCGAGGGAGAGTACGAGGGTGTGGAAGATCAGCTCCAGGGTCTCGTGGACGAGCCAGACGAACAGGGAGGAGTGTCGGACGCGGAGGTACGCGCCCAGGAGCAGGTAGTGGTCGCGGAGCGGCCCCCACACCAGTCGGGTGTGGAGCTCGTCGCTGAGGGAGAGGAGGAGGGCCGCGCCCAGCCAGTCCGGGATCGTGAGTGTCAACGGTTCACCTCCTTCGCCGCAGGCTCTCCTGGAGGGCGATGGTCTCGATGATGGTGGCCACGTCCCGACCGGGGACGACGTCCAGGTGGAAGACCTTGCCGCCCCGCTCCTTGACCCATTTGATCACCTTTCGTTCCTCCTCCGGGGTGGAGGAGACGGTGTCCTCCGGCTTCATGGAGGGGTCGTGGTGCGGGTGGTGGGGCCCCGGGATCATCTTGATGACGACGCCGATCCCCTTCCGGCTGCGCAGCGCCCGGACCCCGTACAGCTCCGCCACGTCCACGTCGACCTTGTCCTGGATCGGGCGGAGCTTGACCTCGCCGCCGCACTCACACCCCTTCTTCATTCGGAGGGCGGAGAAGGAGTAAACGCGGCCGCACTCGGGGCAGTACAGCTCCGCCAGCGCGAGCCGGATCTCGATCTTGCCGGCCAGGTTCTTCGGCGGGCGTCCGACCGGGTACTCGTAGCGCTCGTCGTGCTCCACGATCACCGCGTCGTCGGAAACCAGTCGGTGGCCCCGTCGGATCAGCTCGAGTGAGGTCTCGCTCTTGCCGACGCCGCGCGGCCCGAGCAGCAGGACGCCCACTCCGAAGACGTCGACGAGGGTTCCGTGCACGACGACGCGCTCCACATTACCCCCTCCGCTGCGCGATGAACCGGCACGCGTCGTAGCCTTCAGCCACGCACTCCACCTCGCGGACCTGCCACCGGTCGCCGGTGGCCGCCCGGAGCACGCCCGCCATGTACCCCGCCTGGAAGTAGCAGAGCTTCTCGTTCACCGAGTACCCGGCCGCGGTCGCGGACTCGGTCATCACGATCTCGATGCTCCCATCCTCCCTGGACTCCGCCTCCTCCACCAGCCCCAGCCGGGTCCGCTTGAGGCTGTCGTGGATGTACCGGAGTGCCTCCTCCAGGCCCTTCACCCCGTGCCGCTCCGCCTTGTAAATGCCGATGTCGAACCCGGCCCGGTAAAACGTGGAACCCGAGCCCCGACCCAGCGTCACCACCATCGAGGCCAGCATGTGCCGGACCGCGGACAGCTTGACCTCGTCACCCAGCGTGGGCCGGGCCTCATCGATGCCCTCCAGGGACTCCTCCACCTTTCTGAAAATCTTCTCCCTGACGAGCCTCAACTGTCATCCCCGGAGATCACACGCCTGAGCAACTTTAACCCTGTTGGACCGCTCTTCTCGGGGTGAAACTGGACGCCGTAGACTCGACGGTCGGCGTCCCCGATCACGCTGGGGAACCTCTCACCGTACTCCGTGACGCCCAGCACCACCCGGTCGTCCTCGGGCGCGACCCGGTACGAGTGTGCGAAGTAGAACATGGCACCGTTGAACTCGGAGAGCTCGGGCGTGAGCGTGCGGACCTCGTTCCACCCCATGTGGGGGCGCTTGACGGTCTCGGGGAGCTCCACGCAGGTGCCCCGGAACACGCCCAGTCCACGGGCGGACGGTTCCTCCTCGCTGGACTCCATGAGCAGCTGCATCCCGAGGCAGATGCCGAGGATCGGGATGGATCCGACCGCCTCCAGGAGCTCGTCTCGGAGTCCGGTCTCCTCCAGCGTGCGGGCCGCCGCGCCGAAGTGGCCCACGCCGGGTAGGATCACGGCGTCGGCGTCCCTTATATCCGCCGGGTTCCGGGTCAGGAGGGGCTCGCCCCCGATCTCGCGGACGGCCCGGTGGACGCTGTTGAGGTTGCCCACCCCGTACTCCACGATCGCCACCCTCAATGTCGATCCCCCGGAGGGGGCTCAGGAATGGAGTACAAGGGCGAGGCTCGGAAGTTCCTGGAGGAGCACGGTGTGGAGGTGGGAGACAGGGTCAGGATAGTGCGTGACGACGGGGTGGAAATCGAGGGCATCATCATGCCGAGATCCGAGCTGGGTGACGACCGCCATCTGGTCGTCAAGATGGACAACGGGTACAACGTGGGCGTGCGAGTGGACCGCATTGAGCGGCTGGAGCCGGTCGGGGAGCGGCGAGAGCCGAAGTTCCGCCCGCTGGAGGAGGAGATCCCGGAGGACCCGTCCCTGCCCAACGTGGCCGTGATGTCAACGGGCGGTACGATCGCGTGCCGTGTGGACTACGAGACGGGGGCCGTGAAGCCGGCGTTCACGGCGGAGGAGCTGGTGAGCGCGGTGCCGGAGCTGCCGGACGTGGTCAACATCGCGGACGTGCGGGCCGTGATGGACCTGCTGAGCGAGAACATGGAGCCGGGGCACTGGATTAAGATCGCGGAGGAGGTGGCGGACGCGCTCTCGGACCCGGACGTGGACGGGGTGGTGGTCGCGCACGGTACGGACACGATGGCGTTCACCGCGGCGGCGCTCGCGTTCCTGTTGGACGGGCTGCCCGGGCCGGTGGTGCTGGTGGGGGCGCAGCGGAGCTCGGATCGGCCGTCCTCGGACGCGGCGTCGAACCTGATCGCCGCGTGCCGGTTCGCGGGCGAGGGCGAGGTGGGCGAGGTCACCGTGTGCATGCACGGGTGGACGGCGGACGAGGTCTGCCTGGTGCACCGGGGCGTGCGCGTGCGGAAGATGCACACCTCGCGCCGGGACGCGTTCCGCTCGATCGAGTCGCTGCCGATCGCGCGGGTGGACGTGCGGGACCTCCGTAACCCGGAGGTCGAGTACCTGCGGGAGGACTACCGGGAGCCGGAGGACGGTGAGCCGGAACTGTCGGGAGGGTTCGAGGAGCGGGTCGCGCTGGTGAAGTTCGCCCCGGGCATGGGGCCCGAGGTCCTGGACTTCTACGTGGACCGGGGGTACCGGGGGATCGTGCTGGAGGGGACGGGGCTGGGTCACGTGTCGGAGCGGTGGTTGGACTCCATCGAGCGGGCGGTGGACGAGGGGGTGGCGGTGGTGATGACCTCGCAGTGCCTGTACGGTCGGGTGAACATGAACGTGTACCGGACGGGGCGGCTGCTCCGGACGGCGGGGGTGATCCCGGGGGAGGACATGCTGCCGGAGGTGGCGTACGTGAAGCTGATGTACGTGCTTAACGAGACGGACGACCTGGGGGAGGTGGAGCGGCTGATGCGGACGAACCTGGTCGGCGAGATCGAGCGGGGGAGGGTGATCGGGGGGTTCGAGCCGGCGGACGGGCCGCACCACCGGCTCTAGAACACCTCCACCTTGCCCTTCACGAACTCACGGGTGAGCTCGGTGACGCCGTCCAGCAGCTCCTCGGCGACCCGCTCCGCCCGCCTCACATCCTCGCGGTCGACGTCGCCGACCAGCTGGATGTCCACGGCCTTCGGGTCGTTGATAGGGCGGCCGATCTGGCTCAGTAGGCGGACGTACACCTCGTCCGCGCCCGTCTCCTCGTAGATTCGGCGCGCCATCCGGTGCGCGAGCACGTTGTAGAGCTTGCCCACGTGGTTGACCGGGTTCTTCCCGGCCGCCGCCTCCATGCTCATGGGTCGGCACGGGGTGATCAGCCCGTTCACCCGGTTGCCCCGGCCCACGGACCCGTCGTCGCCCTGCTCGGCGGACGTGCCGGTGACGGTGAGGTACACCGTGCCGCGCTCGTAGTCGTCCGCCGTGTTGACGTGCACGGTGACGTCCGCGTCCGGGGCGAGTTCGGCGACGAGGTCCTTAACCCGGTCCTTCAGCTCCTCCACCACGGAGACGTAGTGGTCCAGGTCGTCGATCAGCCGGGAGACCATGGCCGCGGCGATGGTGAGCTCGATGGTGTCGTCCTCGCGGAGCCCCATGACCTTCACGTCCTCGCCCACCTCCGGCAGCTCCTTCTTGAACCGGTCCGAGTTGATGAACCGCTCCGTCTCGTAGACCAGCCGCTCCGTCGTCGTGAGCGGGGCGAAGCCCACGCCGAACGAGGTGTCGTTCGCCAGCGGGACCTCCTCGCCGCGCTCGAACACGTCCCTCAGGTCCGCGGACCCGTGCCCGATCTTGGGCTCCAGGACGACGTGCCGGTCGACGTCGAGGTGTCGGACCGTCTCGTCCAGGTACTCGCGGGCGGCCCGCAGGGCGATCGTGCCGACCGGGACCTCCTCGTCACCCACGTAGGCGGTCGCCCGGCCGGTGATCAGGATGTAAATAGGCCGGATGACTTCGCCGCCACCGAACTCGGGCTTGGCCTCCCCCGCGACCAGCTGGACCTCGTCCGTGTTGTGGTGAAGGATGCGGTCGAACCGCTCTAGGTACTCCCGGCACAGGGCCCGGGACACGCTCTCGGCGATCCCGTCGGCCAGGCTGTCCGGGTGGCCCACGCCCTTACGCTCCACGATCTCCACCTTCCCGCCCGTGAACGGGCTCTCGGGCAGCGTGCTCACCACGATGTTCCTCGTCATCCACGCTCGGCCCCCGGGGCGCGCTCCGGGCCGGCACCTCCAGGACCTCCCGGCCTCGATAGTAGAGCCGCACCCGGCCGGATTCTGATAATACTATTACGGGACAGTTCAGCTCCCGGGACACGTGCAGCGCCGTGGTGTGCCGGGCCCCGAGCCCGGGGCGCACGCTCTCGGAGCTGACGTCGAAGATGGCGCCGACGGCCTCCACCCGGCCGTCCGAGTTGACCACGATCGCCCCGTCCAGCCGGGACAGCGCCTTGAGCACGCGGCCCCCCTCCTCCGTCATGACGTTCACGTTCTCCACCCGGAGGGGCAGCGTGGTGCGGTACATCCCGCGGGCCTCGTCGGAGACCACGCACAGCGTGCCCACCCGGTCCCCCTCCACCCCCTCCAGCGCGAGCTCGGTGAGCAGGAAGAGCAGCCGGCTGACGACCCGGTACGAGTCCAACCGGGCGAGCCGCTCCTCCTCGGTCCGAACGGGCCGGTAGGTGACGGTGACCGTCCGTCGGGAGGCCAGGAGGATGAAGTCCCCGGCCCGCACCCCCGCCCGGGCGCACGCCTCCACGGGACCCACGGAGTCCAGCAGGTCCGCCGGGACGCGGATCGTGGGCACGCTCACGTCCGCGTCGAAGTCGGCGACCACCGCTTTAACCTCGAGGCAGGAGACGATCCGCCGGACCGTCCGCTCGATCGACATCGAACGATCCCCCGCGGGGGCCGTCGCGTTGAGGGCCGCCGTGATCAACGAGAGCCGGGGCGTGGTGCTGGCCCACCGGGCCGAGGTGGCGGACACCTTCCTGCGCCGGCTCCGCGGGCTGATGTTCCGCCGGCGCCTGGAGTTCGGGGAGGGGATGATCCTCCGACCCTCCCGCCCCGGCCGGAGAACCTGCGCGATCCACACGTTCTTCATGCGGTTCCCCATCGACGTGCTCTTCCTGCGCGACGGTGAGGTGGTGGACGCCGTCGAGAACCTCCGCCCCTGGCGCGTGTACGTCCCCCGGGAGGCGGCCGAGGAGATCGTGGAGCTGCCCGCGGGCACGATCGAGCGGAGCGGAACGGAGGTGGGGGACCGCGTTCGGGTCGTCGCCGGGGACCTGGAGGCGGAGCTGGCGGTTAAAATTTTGAGCCGCAAACAGGTCACGAGGAGGCTGGCCGAGGTTGTCATGAAAGCCATCGCCAGGTCCGGTCTCAGCGGTGAGGTGTACTACAACAAGGAAACCGGCTGCATCCACGTGTCCGGGGAGGACAAGTACATCGTGGTGGACACGATCAAGGACGTGTTCGGCGACGCCGTGGAGGTGATCGAGGGCCGGTCCAAGCTGCTCTCGGACGATCACTCGCTGGTCGTGATGGTGCGAGACGCCGAGCGGGTCGCGAAGATCGTGCGGAAGTTCTCCCCGGAGCGGGAGGAAAGTCTGGTGTACCGGCAGGAGCCGAAGGCCGTGCGCTGGGGTATGCGGCGTGAGGAGGGAGCGGAGGGAGCTGATGAAAAGGGTGGAGAGGCTGAGAAGGGAGGCGGGCGCGAAGAGCCGGACCGAGCCCAAGGTGGTTGACGTTCGGTGGGAGGACGGAACGCTCGTCATCGTCGGCGCCGACCGCTCGGACATGTCGTACTTCATCGGACCCGGGGGCTACGTGGCGGGGCGGCTCCGGGAGGAGCTGGGTCTGGAGCGGGTGGTGGTTCAAGCCTGGACGGACCTGAGGACGCGCCTCTACCGGCTGAAGCTGGCCCGGGAGGCCGTGGAGCGGGCGCTCAAGCGCGCCCCGGAGCTGGAGCGGGTCCTTCACGGGATTCGGCTCGAGCGGGAGCGGCTGCTGGGGGAGCGGCGCTGGGACTTCTGGGAGGAGTGGGAGGGACTGGAGCCGTGCGGGCACCGGATCACGGTGGCCGTCTCCGGGGGTTACGACAGCACCGCCTCCGCGCTCATCCTCCGCAAGCTGGGCTACGAGGTTGAACCGCTGACCGTGGACCCCGGGCCGATGATCCTACCGCGGAAGATGCGGGAGAACGTCGAGCTCCTCGCCCGGTGGCTCGACGCCGAGCCCCGGTTCATCGAGTCGGACTTCTCGGACATCGTCCGACGGTCCCTGGAGGAGGGGCGCATCCACCCCTG
>Ga0256842_1001307_pt1 | contig 20221 bp, 17 predicted proteins | sample 4559240metaG_FD_185973 | JGI IMG/M metagenome (GOLD analysis project Ga0256842, IMG submission 185973) | Hydrothermal vent microbial communities from Guaymas Basin, Mexico - 4559-240 | ecosystem: Environmental > Aquatic > Marine > Hydrothermal vents | place: Mexico: Guaymas Basin | collected... | reverse complement strand
CCGAACGATTGGTTGGCCCAATAGAGCCTGCTACAAAGCGTGGTTTGTCTGGGTTCGATATTGTAAATTCATCAGCAATTTTACGGGCTATTTGTGCCGACTGAAAGTTTAAATCGTAAATAGAATTTTCCAAACCATAATCTTCCATTGAGATGGAATTGGCAGAGAATGTATTGGTTTCGATAATATCAGCTCCCGCTTCTAAATATTTTTTGTGAATATCACGAATAATCTGAGGCTGTGTTATTGAGAGAATATCGTTATTCCCCTTTTGGTCAATTTTTGTGTTCTTAAATTGTTCAGCTCTAAAATCTTCTTCGCTTAAATTATAATCTTGAATCATCGTTCCCATTGCACCGTCTAGTACAAGTATACGAGTTTTTAGTATTTCTTTTATGTTCATGATCATTTTAGTGTGCAAATTATGTAAATTGTATAATTATTTTTTTTTGATGATGATATTATTTCCAAATAATTTTTTTTGAGTTTAATTATTTTGGCAATAAATAATCTGTATTTTGAGAATTTTCTAATTCTTTCATCAATTTAAAAAACCGCTTTAGCAATTTTGTAAATATTGTCGGGTTTCCCCATTGTGTAATAATGAATTACAGGAACGTTATTTTTTATTAAATCTTTACTTTGGGCAATGGCCCATTCAATTCCTAATTGCCTGACTTGAATATTATTTTTACATTTAATAATCTCTTTGACAAGTGTTTCTGGTAAGTCGATATTAAATGTTTTGGGTAAAGATGATAAGTGATTTTGAACTGCAATTGGTTTGATTCCCGGAATTATAGGAATGTTAATACCTTCTTTTCGACACGATGCTACAAAATCGTAATATTTTTGATTATCAAAAAACATTTGGGTGACAATAAATTCGGCCCCAGCTGCTACTTTTTGTTTTAGAAAATGAATTCCACTTAAACGATTTGGGGATTCGATATGTTTTTCGGGGTAACCAGCTACGCCAATGGTGAAATGACTGGGTGTAGAATTTTCTAATTCGTTATCTAAATAAATGCCTTTGTTTAAATTATCTACTTGTTTTACTAATCCAATTGCATTTTTATGCCCATCTTTTTCAGGAATAAATACATTGGAGGAGAGTTCTGGGTCTCCTCTTAAAAGTAGAATGTTTTTAATGCCTAGAAAATTTAAATCGATAAGTGCATTTTCTGTTTCTTCTTTGCTAAATCCTCCACAAATAAGGTGAGGTACAACCTCTAAATCACGGTATTTATATTTAATTGCTGCTGCAATAGCCACTGTTCCTGGTCGCTTTCTGGTTGTTTTTCGTTCCAGTAATCCTGCCTCTCGTTTTTTGTAGATAACCTCTTCTCTATGATAAGTGATATTCATATAGGGTGGTTTGAATTCCATTAATGGATCTATAGTATCGTATATTTTATTAATACTGCTTCCTTTTAGTGGGGGTAAAAGTTCGAAGCTAAAATGTGTTTTTTTTATATTTTGTAATATTTCTGTAATTTTCATAATTTGAATATTAATAAGGTAATGCTAATTAATTGTAATTTTATTAAGCTGATTTTTAGTAATATACAAGTTGCCTTTATTATCTCTTTAACTCTTCTTGGCTAATAATAGATAATTTAATTAAAGTTAAGTATTTAGTATCTAAAAACTACAATTATTGTGGATGCAAATGTAAGTTTGAAATATAAGAGATACAAATAATTATGAGGAAAGATTTTTAGTATTATGATAAATTGTAAGTATTGTTATATGTTTTTATTACTTTAGTTAAGGAATGTAATTAAAAATATAAATTCTGTGATATACCGTAAGTTTGGTTTGGGTATGGATTAAAAAAAAGAACCATCAATCGATAGTCCTTCCTAATTGTTTTTTTTGATGAATATCTTAAAGGATAGATTTAATGTTTTTTTCTATTCTAGCTAAAACATTGTTGCATTCTTCTTTTACAAATTTTTCTCCGATAATAGATTCGTATAATTCAATGTATCGCTCAGATATTTCGTTTACTTTTTCGTTGTTCATTTCTGGAATAATTTGTCCATCTTTACCTTGAAAATTATTTTCCATTAACCATTCTCTAACAAATTCTTTAGAAAGTTGTTTTTGGTTTTCTCCTTTGTCGAAACGTTCTTGGTATCCATCGGCATAAAAATATCTTGATGAGTCTGGAGTATGAATCTCATCAATTAAAATAATTTCCCCGTCTTTTTTCCCAAACTCATATTTAGTGTCTACTAATATCAATCCTTTTTCGGCAGCAATCTGAGTTCCTCTTTCAAATAATTCGTAGGTATACTTTTCTAATAAAGCATAATCTTTTTCAGAAACTAGACCTTGAGCTAAGATTTCTTCTTTAGAAATATCTTCGTCGTGTTCTCCTTGTTCTGCTTTTGTCGAAGGTGTAATAATAGGTTTGTCAAACTTCTGATTGTTTTGCATATTATCAGGGATTTGTACGCCACAAATTACTCTTTGACCTGTTTGGTAGGTTCTCCATGCAGAACCCGTAATATATCCACGAATAATCATTTCGATAGGGAAAGGTTCGCATTTATCGCCAGCAGTAACCATAGGGTCGGGGGTAGATGTTTTCCAATTAGGCACAATGTCTGATGTAGCATCTAGAAACTTGGACGCAATTTGATTTAATACTTGTCCTTTAAAGGGAATTCCTTTAGGCAATACAACATCGAAAGCCGAAATTTTATCGGTAACTACCATTACTAATTTATCGTCACCAATACTATAGACATCTCTTACTTTTCCTGTGTATTTGTTTTTTTGTCCTTCGAATTGAAAATCTGTTCCAGTAACTGCTTTGCTCATTTTGTTTATGTTAAGTTTATGATTTTATTGATTATTAAATTTTTTCACCATCTTCAAAAGCTCTAACAATATCTACTACTAAGCGATGACGGACAATGTCTTTTTTGTTAAATTCAATGGTTTGAATACCATTAATATTTTTAAGCCAACTGATGGTTTGCTTTAAGCCAGAATGTCCTTTTTGCGGCAAATCGATTTGAGACATATCTCCAGTAATAATAAAACTAGAATTTTTCCCCATTCTGGTCAAAAACATTTTAAGTTGAACGGAAGTTGCGTTTTGTGCTTCGTCCAAAATAACACAAGCATTGCTCAATGTTCTCCCTCTCATAAAGGCTAGAGGAGCAATTTCAATTGTTCTATCTTCAAAATATTGCTCTATTTTACGACTTGGTAGCATATCGAAAAGGGCATCGTAAAGAGGTTGTAAATAGGGGTCTAGTTTGTTTTTTAAGTCGCCAGGTAGAAATCCGAGATTCTCGCCAGCTTCTACCGCAGGACGGGTTAATACGATACGTTTAACTTCATTATTTTTTAATGCCGCTACAGCTAAAGCTATTGCAGTATATGTTTTTCCCGTACCAGCAGGACCGACGGCAAACAACAAATCATTATTTCTGAAATCGTTAACTAATTTTTTTTGATTTTCAGTTCTTGCACGAATCATTTCTCCTTTGTTTCCAAAAAGAATAACGTCGGTAGGTAGATTTTGCTTTACAGAAGAATCATCCGAAAGCATATCTTCAATAACATCGATACTTAGTGCGTTATATCTTTGATAATAATCGATTAAAAAGTTAAATTGATTAACAAAAAAATTAACTTCTTTTTTTTCACCAAATACTTTAACTTCATTTCCTCTAGTTACTAATTTTAGGCGAGGAAAGAAACTAACAATTTTTGAAAATTTATTATTGTTAATACCAAAAAAATCACGAATGTCGATTCCTTCAAGGAAGATAGTTTTGTCGGCTTTTTGTTCTTTACGGTTAATTTCTTTGGTGTTTTTTGTCATATTAATATTCTAACAATGCTTTAGGTAATAAATATATTTAACTACTTTTGAGCTGTAAAAATATAATAAATTTAAGAATAAATGCACATAATCACACTTTTGACCGATTGGCAAAACAACGACTATTATAAAGCAGTTGTTAAGGCTAAATTATTGTCGCAAGTGCATGATGTACAGTTTGTTGATATTTCGCATTCTGTAGATGCGTTTCATATTTCTCAAGCGGCATTTTTGTTAAGTTCTGCTATATATCAGTTTCCTGAAGGAACTATTCATCTTTTTGGAATACAAACTATAGATTCAGAAAATACTAAAGTTATTGTAGCGCGTTTCAAAAAGCAATATATTATTGCTAACGATAATGGTATTTTTGAAGTGTTGAATTTAGATTTTGATGAAATAATTGAAGTGGATAAAGATTATAGTCATTTCCCTATGGCTGAAAATTTTGTACCGATAGCTACGGAAATTGTTTTAGGAAAGCCTTTATCGGAAATAGGAAAAAAGATATCCAAGACAAAAAAATATTTAACAGTTCAAGCAAGTGTAGAAGATAATATGATCGTTTGTCCTGTTAATTATATCGATTCGTATGGAAATATTTTAGTAAATATTAGAAAAGATTTATTTGAAAAAGAGCGAAAAGGTAGGCGTTTTGAGATTGTAATAAATAGTAGGAAATATAAAACCAATGAGATTCATAAGCATTATGATGATGTTCCCAAGAGCGAGATTTTTTCCATTTTCAATTCTGCTGGTTGGTTAGAGATTGGAATGCGAATGGCTAATATATCGAATATATTAAATTTATCGGAACAAACGAATATTATGATTAAATTTTATGATGTTTAATAATTTGTAAATTAGATTCTTAGCCTAAATTTTTTATGGTATTTTTAAAAAATAACATTAATCATATTTTAGAAATATCAAAAATTGTATCTTGCGAAACTATTTTGTTAAAGATTTTGATGATAATTATTATCAATAAATTATAAATTAAAACAAAGCGTTTTATGAATTTATTAGACTTTGAAGAACCAATCGGAAAGTTACAAGAACAACTTGAAAGCTTGAAAAGGACAGAACAAGAAAGTGATGTTAAAATGTCTCAAGCTATTGAAGATGTGGAAAATAAAATCCAAGAAAAAAGAGAAGCTATTTTTGGAAATCTTACATCTTGGCAAAAAGTTCAGGTCTCACGTCATCCAAATAGACCTTATACATTAAGCTATATTGAAGCAATAACAAAAGGTGATTTTATTGAGCTGCATGGTGATAGAAATGTGAAAGATGACAAGGCTATGATTGGTGGTTTTGGTGATGTTGATGGAAGAACAGTAATGTTTATTGGTCAACAAAAAGGAGTTAATACCAAAATGCGTCAGTATCGGAATTTTGGTATGGCTAATCCAGAAGGTTATCGTAAGGCATTAAGATTAATGCGTTTAGCTGAAAAATTTAATAAACCTATTGTGACGTTTATCGATACTCCAGGGGCGTATCCAGGTTTAGAGGCAGAAGAGAGAGGGCAAGGCGAGGCTATTGCTCGTAATCTTTACGAAATGTTTAAGCTTAAAGTCCCAGTTATCTGTATTGTTATTGGAGAAGGTGCTTCTGGTGGAGCTTTAGGAATTGGAATTGGAGACCGTGTGTTGATGATGGAAAATACTTGGTATTCAGTTATTTCTCCAGAATCCTGTTCGTCAATTTTGTGGAGAACATGGGAGCATAAAGAAGAAGCTGCTGAAGCTTTGAAGTTAACGGCTGACGATATGAAAAAAAATGGATTAGTAGATGGAATCATCAAAGAGCCTGTTGGTGGAGCACACTCCGATCCTGAAAAAGCTTTTGAAACGGTAAAACGTAGAATTAAAAAAGAGCTTAAAGAACTAGATGCTCTTACGTCTGAAGAAAGAATTGAAAAAAGAATTAATAAATTCTCTGATATGGGTGTTTATGCGTAGAACATTTAATTGTTAAAAAATAGAGCACTCTTAAATTAATTTGGGAGTGCTTTTTTATTCTATAGAATGAAAGCAAGTCAATTACATATTTTTAATCCTTCATGCGAAACTGCTATTGCTAATGGAACGGTTAGTTATGTTCCTAATAAAACCCTTTTACATTTCGAAAATGATTTAGCTTATTTATCTTCAATTTTGTCTAAAAATACTGATTTGGTATTGGTATCGGAGTACGAAAATATGCAACACTTGGAATTGCTTCATTCTTTATCTTTCCCCGTACCGGGACAAATTTTACAGTCAGATTTTTTTGATCTTCAACAGAAGATTATTTCTGAAATTGAAGCGTATAAATTATGGGGTTGGGCTCCCAATTGGATTCATCGATTAAAAAAGAATTCTAGAGTAAACTGTCCTGTATTTGAAAATTCATCTTTTTACGAATGGAAGCAAATACATAGAGATATTTATAGTAGAGAAGAAGCTAAAGAAATATTAAGTAGGATTTTAAATTTGGGTGATGGTCAGGTGTATATAAGTTCTGAAAAACAACCAAAGAAATTGTTTGATATTGAGTCTGTTGAGAAGTTTTTGTCGACGCACCAAAGAATAGTTTTAAAAGAACCATGGAGTTCATCTGGTAGAGGTATTATGATGCTTAGAAAAAGTAATCTGAACACATCTATTATCCAAAGAATTAAAGGTATTCTTCAGCAACAAGGCTTTATTATGGCTGAGCCAATGCTCGATAAAAAGTTAGATATGTCACTGCATTTTGAGATAAAAAAAGGAGCTCTTAGTTACTTTGGGGAATCTTACTTTAAGACCAATTCTAATGGTCAATATCAGGCTAATTTTTTGAATCAAACAGAACAAGTAGATCCTAAGATTGTCGATTTTATAGATGTTCATAAAGAACAGCTAAAGAAAGATTTGTTGAAATCCATATCAGAATCGGAAATATTGAAGTATTACGAAGGATTTTTTGGAGTAGATATTATGTTGGTTGAAGAAAAGAATAAATTGGTTTTTCAACCTTGTGTCGAAATTAATCTTCGAAACAATATGGGAACTATTGCATTGCATCTTCAGAAGTTAATTCATCCAGAAGCAATAGGAAGTTTAAATATTGTTTTTAATCCTAGAGATACTTTTGAAAATAGTTACCCTAAAGTTCAGAGGACAATGGCTTTACAAGATGGGCTTTTGGTAAAAGGAACACTTGCTTTAGTATCTCCAAAGGGGAAAAGATTTGGCGCATATATATCCCTCGATTAAAATTTGTAAAATTCTATACTTATGTTTTTTCTAAATTTACAGACATAAGTTTATCTTTGTCATTGATGAGAGTAAACCGTTTAATTCTAATATTATTTTTATTTATGTTTTTACTGCTGTTTCTTTCGGCATGTAATACAACAAAGCACGTTAAAAATAACGAAAAGTTATTGAATAATAATTGGGTTGAATCATCTAATAGTGATATTGATGTAGCTCCTATTTATAATTATCTAAAGCAACAGCCGAATACTAAAACAGCGATGCTCTTTAATTTTCATTTATGGGTTTATAATATTTCGCATGACAAAAATGGTAGCGAAAGAAAGTTAAAAAAATGGCTTGGGATATATAAAATGGGTAATATTATTGGAGAGCCTCCTGTAATAATGGATACTATATTAAATGAACGTTCTGTAAGTCAGATTCGGAAATATCTAAGAAATAGAGGATATTATCGTTCTCAGGTAAAAGATTCTATTGTGGTATTTGGAAAGAGAGAAAATAAAGCTTCGGTTTATTATTTGATAGATGCCCAAAAACCTATTAAAGTTGACAGTGTTAACTACGAAATAAAGGATACAGTTATTAAAAGAATTGTATTGACCGATACGATTCATACACTATTAAAGAAAGGCGTTAATTTAGATGTTGACCTTATGCAATCGGAAAGAGTTCGAATAACAAAACTTCTTAAAAATTTTGGATATTTTCAGTTCTCTAAAGAGTATATTTATTACCAAGTAGATACTAGTAAGGCAAATTATACTTCCCAAATAAAATTGATAATATTAAATCCAAGCGACAGTTCTTTGCATCATCAATTTGCCATTAATCAAATTTATTATTTTAACGATTTTGAACCTCAAGAATATTTAAAAGAAAAAGATAAATATTTTAATCAATTTGATACAGTAACCTATGCGGAAGATTATTTTTTGTCTCGAAAGGAAATTTTTGTTAAGCCTAAGGTGATAAAAGAGGCGAGCTATTTAAAACAGAGTGACCTTTACTCTGCCGCAAATGTTCAAAATACTTTTAGACATTTATCGACTCTGAACGAATTTAAACTTATAAATATTCGTTACAATGAATTGAAAGATACTTCTAAATTAGATGTGTTGGTACAGCTTACCCCATTTAAAAAACACAATTATATTGCTGAATTAGAAGGAACGAATTCTTCGGGAAATATGGGCGTAGGAGGTCGGTTGTCGTATCAGCATAAAAGTTTATTTGGAGGAGCAGAAATATTAAATGTTAGTGTTTATGGTAAAATAGAATCGCAAAATACTTTTGCTGGAGTGATGACAGAAGACATTTCGTTTAATAGCGATGAAATAGGGGCGAATATCAGTTTGCATTTTCCTAAATTTTTATTACCATTTAGTTCCAATCGTTTTATTAAAAATAATAATCCTAGAACAGCATTGGAGTTTACAATGAATAATAAAAATCGACCAGAATATACGAGATCTATTTATGGAGGCTCTTTTGGATATTACTGGGTTAGTCAACGTTATTTTAGGCATCAGTTTAAACCAATAGATTTGAGTGCGGTTAAAGTTTTTAATATGGATGCTGACTATTTTAATTCCATTCAGAATACTTATTTAGAAAAATCATTCGACGATTATTTAATATCGGCGACTAGTTATTCACTTTATTTTAGCAATAAAAAAGAACAAAAAGGAAGAAATTACTTTTCGTTTATTTTTAATGGAGAGTTAGCAGGGAACTTCTTGAATGCATATAGCACCCTTTCGGGTGCAGAACCCGTTGATGGAAGTTATTATGTTTTGAATAATAAATTTGCTCAATATTGGCGAGCAGAACTAGACCTTCGATTTTATCTCGATTTAAAACGAAAAAGAGATCATCTAATTTATAGAGCATACGGTGGCATAGTTCATCCTTATGGAAATATTATTGCAACGCCATACGTAAAACAGTTTTATTCTGGAGGAGCAAACGGATTAAGGGCATGGCCTGTTAGAAGTTTAGGCCCAGGGGCTTATTTTAATTCTAATAGACAATATTATAATGAGGCAGCTGATTTAAAACTAGAAGGAAATTTGGAGTATCGATACAAACTGTTTTGGGTTATGGAAGGCGCTTTATTTTTAGATGTAGGAAATATATGGGCAACCAATCAAGAAGATCCTAGACCTGGGTCACAATTTAAGTTCAGAGATTTCTATAAGGAAATAGCAATAGGAACAGGCTTTGGATTTAGATTCGACTTTTCGTTTTTTATTTTACGGCTTGATTATGGAATTAAGATTAGAGACCCTAAAGAAACAGAAATAAATAGATGGGTTGTTTTTGATAAATCGTACAATCCATTTGGAGCAGAGTATTCTATGTTTAACTTTGGTATTGGTTATCCTTTTTGATATTTTTGTTTATTGAATATATAAAATTATATTTTATGGTTAAGAAAATAAGAATTCTAGTCTTAGTATTTATATTGTGTGGGAGCTTATCTAGTTATTCGCAAGTCTATTTTGGAGGTAGAGTTGGTTTAAATATGAGTACTCTATCTATTCAACCAGAATTGGTCGATTACAATAAAGTATCAGAATTCGTACCTAAATTAAATGTTAATATTGCTGCTTTAGCTTATTTCGAATTAGGCCCTTATATAGCATTACAGCCAGAATTTATATACAATCGTAAAGGACTAAAATCTAGCGTAGAATCGCATCTTGATGCAAATAATGATTCTTTACTTACTGGAGAATGGAATTACTCTTTCGATTATTTAGAATTTCCTCTAATGATAAAATTATCTTTAAATAGTGATGGATTTGACCCTTTTATAGAGTTCGGAGCTTACTATGGATATATGTTTAACGCCCATTATACTGCTGAAGCTTATGTTAATAACGAGCAAGTTTTAGATGAAGATTATGGTTTAGGTTTTGGAGATGATAAGAATAAATCATTGAATCAAAATGAATATGGTTATAAAATTGGTATTGGAGGAGCTTTAGCTTTGAGTAAAGGAGTTGCATTTTTTTCTATCAGATATTCTCAAGGTTTGACAGATGTTGTTAATTATCAAGTTAAACCAGAAGATTATCGAGCAACTTATAATAGAGTTTTTCAATTAACATTGGGTTATGCTTTTGAGCTTAGAGGTTCTAACAATAAGAAAAAGATTTATTATTATTAGCTTATTAATATTTATTTAATTTAGTACAAAGATGTCGATTAAAGTTAATCAAGTAAGCAAACTATATGGGAAGCAAAAGGCCCTTGATAATATTAGTTTCGAGATTGAATCTGGAGAAATAGTTGGTTTTTTAGGTCCAAATGGAGCAGGAAAATCTACAATGATGAAGATTATTACAGGTTTTATTTCACAAACAGATGGAGAGGTCTTTGTTAACGATATTCAGATTGACCCAGAAGCTATTGACATCAGAAATAAAATTGGTTATCTCCCCGAGCACAATCCATTATATTTAGATATGTATGTTCGCGAATATCTGCTATTTATTGCTGGCATGTATAAACTCGATAATAAAAAAGCAAGGGTAGAGGAGATGATTGAACAAACGGGTTTGACCAAAGAAAGTTCAAAAAAAATATCAGAATTATCCAAAGGATACCGTCAAAGAGTGGGGCTTGCTCAAGCTTTAATTCACGATCCCTCAGTTATCATTTTAGATGAACCAACATCAGGGCTAGACCCCAATCAGATTGTCGAAATTAGAGATTTGATTTTAAAAGTTGGAAAACAGAAAACAGTCATGCTTTCTACACATATTATGCAAGAAGTAGAGGCAATTTGCGATAGAATTATCATTATTGATAAAGGAAAGATTATTGCTCAAGAAAAAATGCAAGACGCTTCGAAAATAGTTGCTGATAATGAGTTTATCATAGAACTAGAGTTAGATTCTAAAATAGATTTAGATTTGATTCAGAAACTTCCCGAAGTTATTGAGATACACCATAAAAAAGAAGGCGTATTATTAATAAGATCTATGAGTGATATTAGATCTAATTTGTTCGAACTAGCAGTTGAAAATAATTTAAAAGTGTTATCTATGAGGATTGTAGAAAAAACTCTAGAAGAAATATTTCAAGAAATCACTAAAGAAAATTCATAATTAATCATAATTTTTTTTGAAGACTGCCTAAAGCTACATACATTTGGCTAATGAATTACTCTATTTAGCTCGTTCAGGATGAATATTAGAAATTACGTTCTATTTTTCTTATTACTTTCTTTTAGCTGGCAAGTCGATGCTCAAAAAACATTTTTCTTTATCGGTAGAATTAAAGATGCTCAGACCCATCAAGTAATAACCACAGCAAATATTATTAATTTAAAAAATAATAGAGGCGCTATGAGTAACCAATTGGGTTATTTTATGCTTCAAGTTAACGATAAAGATTATATAAAGATTTCGTATGTTGGATATAATAATCTCTATTATCAGGTTGATACACAAGTTACTGATACGCTAGATTTTTATCTGAGACGGAAAATATTTCATATAGACGAGGTAGAAGTTTTCCCATGGACAAAAAAAGAATTCAAAGTTCAATTTGTTGAGATGGATACCCCATTAGACAGTAATGAATGGCTATTTAATAGAATAAATCTTTCTGTTGAAGAATTAAAATGGTTGACTCCAGCAGGTTTGACTATTAATTATAAAACCAGAAAAGAACGTCAACAAATAAAAGTAAAAGCTTTTAAAAGGTGGGCAAAAAAAGATAAGGTATTTCGTGATATTGTTAAAAATCTTACCGATTATCAGGGACTTGAACTAGAGGTATTTATCAGATATTGTAATTTTAATAAGAGCTTTATTTCTTATGCTAGAACATACTACTTAACCGAAGCCGTACAAAAGAAATATTTAGAATTCGAAAAAAAGAAAGTGCTAGAATACAATAAATAGAAATTGGGTTTAATGATTAATTATATCAATAAAACTCTGCAACACAGGATTTGTATTTCTTGTATTCCATACTATTTTTAGAGCAGTACGTTGACTAATATTTTTTAATTCAATAAATTTTATATCTAAATTAAAACCATTTTGTAGTGAGGTAGGAACAATTGAAATACCAAAATTATTTTCTACTAAACGATAAATTGATATAGCATTTACCGTTGAGTGCGATATAGTCGGCAAAAATCCGCTATCGTCAAAAATTTGCATCACCTTTTCGTAGTACGACTCACTGTACGAGGCATCAAACAAAATAAAATGTTCGTCTTTAAGTTGCGATAAATTGATAAAATTACCTTGGTTAAGTTTGTGATTCTTAGGTAATACCAACGAAAATGTTTCCTCTGTTGCGGGGGATGTCTCTAAGCCCTTAGGCACACGTTCCATTCTCACAAAACCGATATCAATATCTTGATTCAACAAAGCATTAATCTGCTGTTTATTATCAATTTCGGTTAAATTTACCAATGCATTTGGATTAGTATCTCTAAACTTTAATAATAATTGTGGTATTAATTCTTGCATAGCGGAACCCACGTATCCCAATTTTAATTTCCCTACAATACCATCGTTTAGCAATTTGGTATGATTAATAATATCATCTAATTGTTTAAAATTTGTGATCAGTTCATTTTGTAAATATTCTCCAGCTTTTGTCAATTCCACTTTTCTGTTATGACGCTCAAAAAGTTGAACCCCTAAATTTTCTTCCATTTGTTTAATTTGTCTGCTTAAACCCGGCTGCGAAATATATAGTTGTTCAGCTGCTTTTCTAAAATGCAATTGTTTAGCAACTTCTAAGAAATATTTATAATGTCTAAATTCTAATTGATTACTATTGGTTATCATTCAATACTGTTATTGGTCTTGTTAGTTATCAAAAGTAAAGGTATTTTTGTAAATATCAAATAAAAAATAAATTCTAAAATCATAGAGCTATGTTTAAATACGGAATAGAGCAACTCACAGTAGATAAGGTAATTGCTATTTCTAAAGGCGAGTTAAAAGGAGCGTTAACCGAAGAAGCTATATCGAAAGTTAAAGAATGTAGGCGTAAAGTAGATGTAATGTCGAACGGCACAAAAGCAGTTTATGGTATCAATACAGGTTTTGGTCCACTATGCGATGTGCAAATAACTCCGGAAGAAACTAGTCAGTTGCAAACCAACTTACTGATAACTCATGCTGTAGGTGTTGGAAATCCTATCGACAAGCAAATTTCTAAAATAATGATGATTTGTAAAGTTCAAGCACTTTGTCAAGGATTTTCGGGAGTAAGAGTTGAGCTGATTGAGCGCATTATGTATTTTATAGAAAACGATTTATTGCCAGTTGTTCCTGAACAGGGTTCTGTTGGAGCATCGGGCGATTTAGCTCCTCTTTCGCATTTATTTTTAACCCTATTGGGTGAAGGAGAATTTTGGGAAGGAGATAATATTGTACCAGCAAAAGAAGTTTTAGAAAAGCATAATTTAAAACCTATAACATTAGCCGCAAAAGAAGGTTTAGGCTTAATAAATGGAACTCAATTTATTTTATCTCATGCCATTGTAGGACTAAAAAAAATGGAATATCTTTTAGACTTGGCCGACCTTGCCGGTGCTATGAGTATAGAAGGATACCAAGGAAGTGCATCGCCTTTTAAAGCTGATTTGCAAAAAATTCGACCATACAAAGGTACGATTGAAGTAGCATCGCATATGCGTAACTTGCTATTAGATTCTGAAAATATTGAATCTCACGTAAACTGTGTTCGTGTTCAGGATCCATATTCAATGCGTTGTATTCCTCAAGTTCATGGAGCATCAAGAAACGCTTATTATCATTTAAAAGAAATGGCGGAAATTGAAATGAATTCGGTTACCGATAACCCAATTGTATTAAGTGAAACCGAAGCCATTTCTGGTGGAAATTTTCATGGACAGCCTCTGGCAATGGTACTCGATTACGCATCGATAGCAGCATCAGAATTAGGGAATATTTCGGATAGAAGAAGTTATTTATTACTCGAAGGTAAATTTGGCTTACCACGTTTATTAACTGCGGCAGGAGGTCTTAATTCTGGATTTATGATTCCTCAATATACAACAGCAGCCTTAGTAACCGAAAATAAATCGCTTTGTTTTCCTCCATCTGCCGATAGTATTCCAACTTCGCTAGGACAAGAAGACCACGTTTCTATGGGAAGTATTTCTAGTAGAAAATTTAATCAGATTTTAGGTAACATTGAAAAAATATTTGCTATAGAAATGATGTATGCGGCACAAGCTTTAGAGTTCAGAAAAGACCATCAATTTTCTTCGATAGTTGAGCAAAACTTTAAACTAATTCGTAAGTATGTTGCTAAATTAGAAGATGATAGAATATTAAAAGATGATATTAATAAATTGATTGAGATGGTTAAAAACCAAGAATTTATTGTTAAATAGTACCTTAATTACGATAATGTATGACCAAGCAATCTAAATTAATAGTTTAATTAATTAAAGTAAACAAGAAATGACTTTTAAAGAACAAATACTCCAAGGAATTCCTCTACAATTACCAGAAAAACAACAATATCCTGAAGGAATAAATAGAGCACCAAAAAGAAAAGATATTCTTTCGCTCGAAGAAAAACAATTAGCAATTCGTAATGCTTTACGTTATTTCCCAAAAGAATGGCACAAAGTATTAGCAAAAGAATTTGCCGAAGAATTAAATGATTTTGGACGAATTTATATGTATCGGTTCAAACCAAGCTACGAAATATACGCACGCCCAATCTCAGAATATCCTGCACAAACGCAACAAGCGGCGGGAATTATGTTAATGATACAAAATAATTTGAATCCAGCAGTTGCACAACATCCGTGGGAACTTATTACTTATGGTGGAAACGGTGCTGTTTTTCAAAATTGGGCACAATATCTTTTAACCATGAAATATTTGGCTACAATGACCGATGAACAAACCTTAAATATGTATTCTGGTCATCCAATGGGATTATTTCCATCGTCGAAAGAATCGCCACGCGTGGTAGTTACTAATGGTTTAATGATTCCAAATCATTCATCGCCAGACGATTGGGAAAAGCACAACGCTCTTGGAGTAACACAGTACGGACAAATGACAGCAGGTTCATTTATGTATATTGGTCCACAAGGCATTGTACACGGAACAACTATTACACTAATGAATGCTTTTCGTAAAATTCTTAAAAAAGGAGAATCTCCTAACGGGAAAATATTCTTAACAGCAGGACTTGGTGGTATGAGTGGAGCACAACCAAAAGCAGGAAATATTGCAGGTTGCATTTCTGTTGCCGCAGAAGTAAATGAAAAAGCTGCACGTAAACGCTACGAGCAAGCTTGGGTAGATGTACTTGTTGAAAATATGGACGATTTAATTAAAAGAGTTCGTACAGCCCAAGATAAAAACGAAGTAGTTTCTATAGCTTATATTGGAAATATTGTTGAGGTTTGGGAGCGTTTCGACAAAGAAAATATTTTTGTTCATGTGGGTTCAGATCAAACATCGCTGCACATACCTTGGACCGGTGGATATTACCCTGTAGATGTAAGTTTTGAAGAATCGAACAGATTGATTAGAGAAGAACCTGATTTATTTAAAGAAAAAGTACAAGCAAGTTTACGACGTCAAGCCGATGCCATAAACTGTCATACAGCCAAAGGTACTTATTTCTTCGATTATGGTAATGCTTTTTTACTCGAAGCATCGCGAGCTGGAGCCGATATTATGGCAGAAAATAATATCGATTTCCGATATAAATCTTATGTTCAAGATATTCTTGGGCCTATGTGTTTCGATTACGGATTTGGTCCTTTCCGTTGGGTTTGTACATCGGGCAAGCCAGAAGACTTAGATATGACAGATCAAATTGCAATGGAAGTAATGCAAGAAATTATGGAGCATTCGCCAGAAGAAATTCAGTTGCAAATGCAAGATAATATAACTTGGATTAGAGATGCTAAGAAAAATAAATTGGTGGTAGGATCGCAAGCTAGGATTTTATATGCCGATGCAGAAGGTCGGGTAAAAATAGCTAAAGCATTTAACGATGCTATTGCTTCTGGAAAAATAGGAGCGGTTGTTTTAGGACGCGATCATCACGATGTGAGTGGTACCGATTCGCCATACCGAGAGACTTCAAATATTTATGATGGAAGTAAATTTACAGCTGATATGGCCATACAAAATGTAATTGGTGATAGCTTTAGAGGAGCAACTTGGGTATCCATACACAACGGTGGTGGCGTTGGTTGGGGCGAAGTTATGAATGGCGGTTTTGGAATGCTACTCGATGGTACACCAGAGGCCGAAGTTCGACTTAAAAAAATGCTTTTTTACGATGTTAATAATGGTATTGCACGTAGAAGTTGGGCAAGAAACGAAGGCGCATTATTTGCTGCAAAACGTGAAATGGAACGTACTCCAAATTTAAAAGTAACTATCCCTAATTTAGTTGATGACGAATTACTTGATGGCTTATTCTAACAAGTAATAAGAGTAGATAGTCGATAGTCTGTTTGAAAATATATTATTCTGAATAAAATGAAGAATATCAAAACGTAACAAGTTATTGATAAGTGTAGTTAGAAGATTTTTTTGACTACGCTCAAAATGACAAAAGAACAACTTATTGAAAAAACTCATTGCTGAAAAAAAGGAAACTATGAAAATATTATTCAAAAATATTAAAGAGTTAGTTCAGGTAAGAACTGAGACAATAAGTTTTGTTTCGGGTGCTGATATGAAAACTTTACCTACAATTAATAATGCTTTTTTATTAATTGAAGATGATAAGATAATAGATTTTGGTGAAATGTCTATTTGTCCTCATATTAACGATGCCGAAATTGTGGATGCAAGTGGCAGAATAGTGATGCCTACTTGGTGCGATTCGCACACGCACTTGGTATATGCAGGAAATAGAGAAGGTGAATTTGTAGATAAAATTAATGGCTTATCGTACGAAGAAATTGCTAACCGAGGTGGAGGAATATTAAATTCTGCAAGAAAATTGTCAGAGACCACAGAAAATGAGCTTTTTGAACAAAGTAAAGAGCGATTACACGAAATAATAGAACAAGGGACAGGTTCAGTTGAAATAAAATCGGGCTATGGATTAAGTTTCGATAGCGAACTAAAAATGCTACGAGTTATTAAGCGATTAAAAGAAGAATCGGATATTGAAATAAAAGCCACATTTTTAGGCGCTCATGCTGTCCCTTCAGAATATAACGACAATAAAGCAGCTTACTTAAAAATGCTTATTGATGATTTAATGCCCATAATTTCGGAAGAAAAATTAGCCGAATATGTCGATATTTTTTGCGAAACAGGCTATTTCTCGGTAGCCGATACTGAGCAGATTTTAGAAGCTGGCCAAAAATATGGTTTAGTACCTAAAATCCACGTCAATCAATTTAATTCTATTGGCGGTGTAAAAGCGGGAATACAATACAATGCACTTTCGCTTGACCATCTCGAAGTATTAACAGATGAGGATATTGCTGAAATAAAAGATTCTAATGCAATGCCTGTTGCTTTACCATCTTGTTCGTATTTTTTAAGTATTCCATACACCCCAGCACGTAAAATAATATCCGCAGGTTTGCCTTTGGCTTTAGCATCAGACTTTAATCCAGGCTCAACACCATCGGGCAATATGAATTTTGTGGTTGCTACAGCTTGTATAAAAATGAAAATTACACCAGAAGAAGCAATTAATGCAGCAACTATAAATGGAGCTTACGCTATGGGATTAGAACATAAAGTTGGCACAATTACAGTAGGTAAATTAGCTAATTTAATGATTACTAAACCTATTAATTCTTACGCATCTATTCCTTATAATTTTGGTTCAAGTAAAATAGAAAATGTATATTTGAGAGGCATAAGACAATAATTTTTTTAAACCCACATTGTGGGTTTAATTCCCTGATGCTAGTATCGAGCTTATAAAATAATTCCTTATAATACCTCGGTGGCTTTGCCTCAAGGATATTTATTAAATAAAAATATGAATAAGAGAATTTTTGATATGGCTTTTATATTGGTTTCTGCATTTCTTCTAATTTTGTTTTTAAATTATAAATTAACAGATAAATATTTTAGTTTTTCATTTATTTCGATATTGATAGCTTATCAATTAGGACAATATTCCGAGAGGAAATTTAAAAAGTAATTTATTATTAATGCTACATCAATTAATCGTAATTATTTTTTATTAACCTAGTCGGGTTAATAGCAACCTAAATTTAGTCGACTATTTTTTCAAGCAGAAATGATTAAAGTTACTTTTCCATAAAACTTTGCCATTTAATTAGAATGTATTTCTGAAAAGAATTGTCTTTGATTTCTCGGAATCCAAATTCGTAGCAAAACAGATAAAGGTTATTTTTTTTTCCTTTCCAGTAATGAGTGAAATAGTTCGGATTAAATCCTGCTTTAATCAAGGTCTCTTTTCGAACGGTAGATTTTCCTGCTTTATTGTATGACTTAAGAATTTGTCGGTTTCTACGGAGAGTTTGGTCGATATTTACAAAAGTGCTATTTTCCGATTCTTTATTTTTTTTATAATGATAAGAAGATTTACAATAAGGAGAACAAAACTTTTTATCAGTTCTACCTTTTATTAATTCGTTACATTCTAAACAATATTTTTTAATGTTCATTTCTTAGTTTTATTCGTATAATTATTCGTATAATAAACGTCTAAATGTACGACTAAATTTGGAGAATATATATTAAACGTCGTACTTTAAAAAAAATAGAAAATATTGTGAAAAATTTGAATTCAATAACATTAAGACATCTTGTAATAGAAGGAAAAAGGATGATTGCACTAGAGTATAATAGTAGCCCAACTTTGGATGCTTTGGTAAAATCTTTAGGTGATGTAAAATGGAGTAAGAAGTTTGGTTTGTATTATATAGAAAATTCCAAAACAACTTTGGATCAGATATACAAAATATTTCGGGGAGTAGCTTGGATTAATAGTAAATATTTCTTTAAGGATAAGCTTGTAAATAAGGATGTTGTAGAGCCTGACTATTCCCGATATAAGAATAAAGTGAGTAAGTACAGTAGGAAATGTCCAGGTGAATATATAGATAAACTACAAGTGTTGCGTTATAGTCAAAATACCTTAACGACTTATATCAGTATGTTTGAAGAGTTTATTAATTATTATAAAGATGTAGATTTATTAAAAATAGATGAAAATGATATTAGAAAATATTTATTGCTTTTGGTTGAACGGGGAGTGTCCTATTCGTATCAGAATCAATCGATTAACGCAATTAAGTTTTATTATGAGATTGTTTTAGGTTTGCCCAATCGCTATTATCAAATAGAGCGGCCAAGAAAACAAGATAAATTACCATTGGTATTGAGTGTAGAAGAAGTACAGTCGATAATTAGAGTTACCGATAATATTAAACATAAAGCTATATTAATGACTATATATTCGGCGGGACTAAGAATCTCTGAATTATTGGGTTTAAAGCTTTCTGATATTATGAGTGATAGAGGTTTGATTTTGGTAAGAAACAGTAAAGGGAAGAAGGATAGGACAACGATCTTAGGTAAGAAAACATTGGTAATATTACGTCAATATTATAAGTTGTACACTCCAAAAGAATATTTGTTCGAAGGGCAATCGGGCGGTCAGTATAGTGCGACTAGTGTACAAAAGATACTGAAAAAGTCGTTAAGAAAAGCCAATATTCGCAAATCAGCAACAATTCATACTTTACGTCATTCATTTGCAACTCATTTGTTAGAAAAAGGAACCAATTTAAGGTATATCCAAACGCTACTAGGTCATTCTTCTCCTAAAACCACTGAGATATACACGAGAGTTTCGACAGTTGATATAGAAGATATTATAAATCCTATCGATAGATTAGACCTGTAAATCATACTATTTGAAAAATAATTTCCTATATTTGTGTCATTACTAATAAGGACAATCTTATGGAGGCAAAAACAAATATGGATATACTAAAATATAAAATGCACTATTGCGTTTAGTAAGGTGTTACCACTTATTATGACAAAAGAATGAATATTTTCACAACAATAAATATTATAGCATTTGTAATCTTTGGAATAATAGGATTGACTTTTGCAATAAAAAACAGGAA
>Ga0256842_1001306_pt1 | contig 20250 bp, 23 predicted proteins | sample 4559240metaG_FD_185973 | JGI IMG/M metagenome (GOLD analysis project Ga0256842, IMG submission 185973) | Hydrothermal vent microbial communities from Guaymas Basin, Mexico - 4559-240 | ecosystem: Environmental > Aquatic > Marine > Hydrothermal vents | place: Mexico: Guaymas Basin | collected... | reverse complement strand
CTATCAATCTATTTACTTGCTTAGTTTTCAATGATCTCAAACTTTCTCAAAGTCTCAACTCGAAACTCTGTCTGACTCCCTTTGTGTTGGGTGTCTCTGTTTGTGGATGGGAATTATAGGAAAGTAGTGCTTAAAAGAAGCTTAATGTGTGGGGAAGAATGGAAGAATTTTTGGAATTTATCTGTTTTTATTGCTAAAGCCCTGTTTTTAGGGGTTTGGTGTTTGAAACTTTTTTATACTTTTTCTATCCAACCACCACCAAGCAATTTATTGTCTTCATAAAAAACTCCTGCTTGACCCATAGCTATTCCATAAACATCTTCTTTTAAAGATATATAAGCTTTATCATCTTTTATTTCAACATAACATTCAACAGCTTTAGTTCTATATCTTAGTTTTACTTTTGCTTCAAATATTTTTTTATCATTAAACATATTTAGATTATTTAAGACAACTCTATTACATCTAAGTTCATCTTTTTTCCCTACTACTATTTGATTTGTTTCAGGATTCATACTTAATACATAATGAGGTTCATGAGCACCATGAACAGTAAAGCCTTTTCTTTTCCCTATAGTATAATGCATATAGCCCTTATGTGTACCAACTATATTTCCATCTCTATCTAAAACTTCTCCATCATTATCTACATCAACATATTTTTTTAAAAGATCAGTATATGTAGTTTCTACAAAACATATCTCACTTGATTCTTTTTGAGATGCAAAAGATTCTAATTCACTTATAGAAGAGGCTATCTCTTTTATCTCACTTTTCTTTTTTTCCCCTAAAGGGAATTTCAATCTAGGTAAAATATCTTTTTCTACATAAAATAAAAAATAACTTTGATCTTTAGTATCATCAGTAGCTTCATAAAAATATTGACCATCAGTTTTTATATAATGTCCAGTTGCTATATACTTAGCATCTATAGTATCTGCAAACTTAACCATTTCACCAAATTTTAAGCTTCTATTACACAATGCACAAGGGTTTGGAGTCTTTCCTTGCTCATAAGTATCGATAAAAGGTTGAAAAACTTTTTTATTAAATGTTTCTTGTAGATCTAAAACATGAAGTTTCATTCCTACAAAATCAGCAGCTTTTTGAGCACGAGCTAGATTTATCTCATGGTATCCTGGTTTTGAATGAAGTTTCATATATAAACCTTCACATTCATAACCATCTTGTTTTAAAAGTAATGCAGCTATAGTAGAATCAACTCCACCACTCATCCCAATTAATACTTTTTCTTTCATATTTATTTCTTTTCAGTGCTATTTAAAGTTGAAAGTGATTTATAATAACTAGTTTTATTTAATCCCATATCTTCTAAAAGTTCTATCTGATTATTTAAAGATTTTTTTATCTCTTTTACTATGTACTTTAAATCATCAGTTAATACAATAATTTCTAAATCTTCTTTATTTATCATACCATTTTTGTATAATTTATTTTTTAAAAATTCTACCAATGGTTCATAAAACTCTTTACCAACTAAAAATATTTTAACACCTGTTATTTTTTTTGTCTGTACTAGTGTTAAAGATTCAAATAATTCATCTAAAGTTCCAAAACCACCTGGAAATAATATATACGATATTGAGTATTTAATTAACATAACTTTTCTTGAAAAAAAATAATCAAAACTTAAATCTTTGGTAGTATAAGGGTTTGCAATCTGTTCAAATGGTAAATCTATATTTAATCCTATAGATTCTACATCTTTATATTTTATAGCACCTTTATTTGCAGCTTCCATTATACCTGGTCCACCTCCAGACATAATATTAAAACCCTCTTCTGCTAACATAGAAGACAATTTTTTAGCTTTTTTATAATAAAAATCACTTTTTTTAGTTCTAGCACTTCCAAAAATAGTAACAGTTGGTCCTAATTCACCTAATTCATCAAAACCTTTTACAAAATCAGCAAGTATTCGAAAAACACTCCAAACATCAGCAGATTTAATATCCTTAATGTACTTTTTTGTTAGCCTAGAGTTGTCACTTTTCATATCTATTCCTTTAATTTTGCTAATCTTTCTCTTCTTGTTCCAATAGTTGTTATCTGAACACCAAAGTTTCCATCAACAATAACAACTTCACCTTGAGCTATAACATTATTATCTACAAGTATTTCAAGTGGATCATTTGCTAATTGATTTAGTTCTATTACTGAACCAATATCCATATTTAAAACATCTTTTAATAACATCTTTTTTTTACCTATTCTAACTTTTACAGGAAGTTTTACATCCATTATTAAAGATATATTGTTGATCTCTTCTGTATTTAGTGGTATAGTTGAGTCATCTGAAGAAAAAGAAGGATTTAATTCACTTGATTGTGTTTGAGACTCTTCACCACCACCAAATAATGATTTTTCTAATTTTTCATCTATTATAAAAGATAAGATAGAGCTAACACCCTCCATTGAAAAATTATAAACAAACATCTTACTAAAAGATTCGAGACTAACCTCACTATCTGCTTCTACAAATTCTATATCATCAATAGTAAAAGATAATATTGGTATCTCTTTTTGAGCTGAAAGAGTATTTCCAATAGCTCCAAATATATTTGATATAATTTCCTTTGTAGCATCTAAATCATCTTCACTTATATCTTCTCTATCGCTTGCTTCTTCACCCATCATCATATCAGATAAAGATGCTGAAAGATTTGATGGTAAAGCAACCATAGCATTTGCTTCTACATCACCACTAACTTTTATTTTAACAAGAACAACAGGTGGCATTATGTTTGATATAATACTTAATTCTTGTTCCTCTTTTAACTCTAAATTAGGAGCCATTCCAACAAGAGCTTCTATAGTACCAACTGTTTCATCTTCAAATAGCTTCATAAAACCACTCATTTAATTACTCCTCATATTCAAATTCATCTTTATCATCTTCTATAATCTCTTTAACTCCAGACATTTTTTCTTGTCTTAAAAGTTCAAAGTTTTCTAAGGCTCGTTTAACTGCATCTTTTTCTGTATCTATTATCTCTGTAATTTGTATAGATTTTCTAAATCTTCTTAAACCTATTTTACCTTTAAACCTATCTTTTAAATCTACACTTACAGTTACTATATCATCAGCAGGGGTTGAAAGTCTAACAACATCTCCAACTTTTAAACTCAAAACATCTTCAAGTGTTAATTCTGCATTACCTATATATGCTTCAACAGTAACTTTTGCTCCACCTAGTAAAACTTGAAGTTCTGTATTTCTACTTTTTTTAGAACTTGTTTCATTTAACATCAAATCTCTTGAAGCTAACTTTGGTAATATTGGTTCAAGTGCAATAACAGGATAACAAATATTCATCATACCAGAACTATGCCCAATTATAATCTCCATAACAACCATTACAACAATCTCATTTTGAGCAACAATCTGAACAACATTTGGAGATGATTCTTTTGACTCTATGGTAGGATAAACCTCCATAACTGGACCCCAAGCCTCTTTAAGTGTACTCATCATAACTCTTAAAATAGTTTCAAAAAGACTAAGTTCTATATCTGAAAATTCTCTACCACTATCATAAGGTTCACCTTTTCCACCTAAAAGTCTATCTAGCATAGGAAAAGCAATAGACGGATTTATCTCTATAACACCACTACCTTCTAAAGGTTTAACTGAAAAAACATTAAAACTTGTAGGATTTGGTAAAGACATCAAAAATTCACCATAAGTCATTTGATCAACAGAGTGTAATTGAATTTCAACAATAGAACGCATAATGGAGGATATTTGAGAAGCTAAAGAACGAGCCATTTTATCATGAACACCACGAAAAGCACGAAGTTGTTCTTTTGAAACCCTATTTGGTCTTTTAAAATCATATAAAGTTACTTGTCTTTGATGGGTGGTAATTGCATCTTCGCCACTATCAAGGACATCATCACCCTCATCGTCAACAACATCTAAAAGTGCATCAATTTCATCTTGTGAAAGTATATCAGCCATATTAAACCCCTATACTTTGTCTAATTTTTTGTATAACTGATTTATGAATTTGAGAAATTCTAGATTCTGTAATATCTAATACTTCACTAATTTCTTTTAGAGTTAATTCTTCAAAATAATATAATTGTATTATTATCTGTTCTCTTTCTTTAAAAGAAGATAAAACTGATTTAATTTTTTCAACCAATTCTTCTTTTTCTATTTCTAAAAGTGCAGCACCCTCATCACCAACTTGAAGTTGTTCATGAAGTGGCATTACATTATATATTTCAGAAGCTATTCTAGCTTCATGAATTTTATCTTCACTTTCATCTAAAATTAAGGACAATTCCTTATCTGTTGGTTCTTCATCATGTGTAAGCATATACTCTTCAATAGCATAATTTATAGCTTTAACCAATTTTCTACTTGCTCTAGATAATACATCTAAACTTCGTAAGTGATCAAGCATAGCTCCATAAACTCTTTTTTTAGCATAACCCCAAAAATTATCATTTAATGTTTCATCATATCTTCTAGCCAACTTAATAAGTTCTTCTGTACCTATTGCAGACAGATCCATAAAATCTATAGAACTTGGTAATCGTTCTTTTAAACGAAAAGCCATAGCTTTAACAGCTGGAAGATAAGCAATAGCAAGTTCATCTTCTTTATGTTTTATATCTTGAAGATAGGCATTTAAAATCATGACTTAGCCAATTTTTTATCATTTGGATTATCTAATGGTGGTAAATCCAAAATTTTACAATTTGAATCTACTATCTTTTCACGTTTTTTTATCTCTTTTAAAAACTGATCGAGTTCTTTTTCATGAAGATCTTTAGGAAAAGAATATCCACCAGCAGTAATAGTTCTAAAATAAAAAGCCACTACTATATGGGAAAACAAATAAAAAAACATCGTAAAAATAAATGTATAAGTTAATAAACCTTCTGCATTAAAAGATTTTAATATACCAAAAATTATACCAACAAAAAAACCTTGAACAGTAAAAAAATATACAAAATTTTCACCTAACATTTTTATATCCCCAATTTAAAACCTAAAAATGTTCTATTAGTCTTTTAAACAACCCCGATAAACCACTTTCAGTAGAAGGAACTAGCACATTTTGTTCCAACTTAGCCGATATATTATTAGCTATATTTATTATATCCTTATGCACCGTTGAGTTTGGATAACTAGAACAAAATAATGCTCTTTGCTTAACAGATGAAGATACTTTTGCATCATTATTTATCTTTCCAATTAAATCTAATCTCAAATCTTTTCTAATATTTTGAGAAGCTACTTTTTTTATCTTACCATAAACTGCTTCAGCTTCTCTTTCATTTTTAACTTGATTCATAATAAGACCAATATCATCTCTATATGTAGCTATAGATTTTATAGTTGCATAAGCATCTGTTATAGCTGCAGGATCAGGAACAGTTACAACTATAACATCATCAGCTGCATTTAAAAACATTTTTATGTGATCACCTATACCAGCTCCTGTATCAATTATCATAATATCAAGTTTATCTAGTACTCTGGCTTCTTCCATAAAACGTTCAAATAAAGCCATATCTGAATACTTTATAATCTCATCACCACTATCACCAGGAATAAGAATTAGGTTTCTTGTTATCGGTATTAAAATATCAGAGACACTAGCTTCCCCTTTTAGTACATGTAAAATATTTTTCTTAATCTTTACATTAAACATCACATCAAGATTGGCTAAACCAATATCAGCATCAAATATACCAACATTCAATCCACTTTGTGATAGGATATAAGCTAAATTAGAACTTATTGTACTCTTCCCAACACCACCTTTTCCACTTGTTACTGCAATAAATCTAGTTTTTTTAGATTTTGCTTTACTGTTAGACGATACTAACTTTTCAAGTTTTTTTGCTTGATGAGAACTCATACTTTACTCCTATTAAATCCATTCAATAAACACTCCACAAGAAAATCACTATTTGCAATCACTAAATCTTCAGGTACTTCCTGTCCAACAGAAAAATAACTTATTGGCTTCTTAGTTTCATAAGCCAATGAAAATATATTTCCAAAACCTCTAGTCTCATCCAACTTTGTAAACATCAAAGTATCTATATCTAAAGATGAAAAGTTTTCATAAGTTGCCTTCAAATCTTCATACTTAATAGAACTTGGCAATACCAATGTCACATCAATATTGTATTGTGTATTATTAGCATTTAAACATTCATATATTTTTTGTATCTTACTTTTATCATAAGGACTAGAACCCATCGTATCAATAAGTATATAATCACAATATTGCAAAGAATTAAGTGCTGAAGTAAATTCTGGAGGATCAACAACCGTTTCTATCCCCAACTTCATCATTCTTGCATATTGCATTAATTGTTCAACTGCTCCTATACGATAAGTATCTAAAACAACAAGACCAACTTTATATTTTTTTTGCATCAAAAAAGAGTACCTAGCTGCTAGTTTTGCTATAGAAGTAGTCTTTCCTACACCAGTTGGTCCAACTAGCATTATTACTTTTTTATCACCAACAGAAGGCAAAGTTTCTAATCTAATTGGAACCATTTTTCTCAAAATAGTTTGAAAATACCTTTTAACCGTTGTTGAATTTTCTCTCATTCTAAAAGGCATATGTTCTAATGACATTTGCATCAAAGCGTCTAAATGTTCTTTATTCATTCCACTTTGATAAGATAGTTTATATATCTCTGCAAATTCTGGAGGAATAGTAGCCCCTACATCTGGAGATTTTTCATCCCAAATCATATTTTGAATAAGCTTAACTTTATCACCTATTTTATTTATTTCTGACTTTAACTCTTTCAACTCTTTTGGTTCTTGCATAATTGGTTGAGAGTTTATAGATTGAGATACTTTTCTTTTAGAATAATCAAAAACATCATCTGTCGTATTTGAAATCTTAGAAATTTGTGCCGCAGCACTAGATATATCAAACAAGACATCTTCACTCTCTTGAGCAATAGGCTTTTGCTTTTCCAATGGTTTTTTCTTATTTTTATAACTCTTTGGAATTTTTTCTTCCTCTATACCTATAACAATTTCATAAAGAGGTTCTCGACCAAATGCTTTTTTTTGTATTTCTCTAGTTTCAATAAGCATTCCATCATCACCTATCTCCATTTTTGCTTTTTTTAAAGCTTGAGAAGGGGTATTTCCTGTAAATGTTAAAATCTTCATCTATTAATATCCATTAATGGTATCACAACACTTTCTCTTTTTGACCAACTAGGATGTGGAACTTTTAATCTCTTTTTATTTATTATCTTTTTATCAAAAAATATTATATCTAAATCTAAAGTTCTAGGAGCATTATCAAAGCTTCTTTTTCTCCCAAATTTTTTTTCAACTCTTAATAAATAATCTAAGAAAACAATAGGTTGCATATTTGTTCTTAAAATCATAACTGAATTTAAAAAATCATCTTGTAATAGATATCCAAAAGGTGGATTTTTTAAAATCAAAGATGATTTTATAATTTCAACTCTTTTATCTCTTTTAAAAAAAATAAAAAGATGCTCAAATCTTCTTTTTACATCCCCAACATTTCCGCCTAAACCTATGGTTACTTCATATTTTAGTTTTATGTCTTTTTTGTAAAACTTACCACAAAAGTGTAAGTTTTTAAAAGTTGTTAAACCATCAGTTAACTTACACTTTATATGCATAATTTAGTTTGTAGCAGCTTGTTTTTGAGCTTCTTTTACAGCACGAACTTCATTCATAATCTGTAACATACCCATCATAGCTAAATGATATCCAAATGGACCAAATCCAACAACAGAAGAAGCACAAACAGGTGCTATCATATTTTCTTTTCTAAATTCTTCTCGACGATGAATATTACTAATATGAACTTCAATAGTTGGAATACTCACAGCAGATATAGCATCTCTTATAGCTATCGAAGTATGAGTATAAGCAGCAGGATTTATAATAATACCATCAACCTCACCAAAACACTCCTGAATTTTATCTACAATTTCGCCTTCTAAATTGCTCTGAAAAAACTCTATTTCTACATTATTTTGAGTAGCAAATTCTTTCATTTGTGCATGAATTTGTTCTAACCTCATAGGACCGTAAATATCCTTTTCTCTAACACCAAGCATATTTAAGTTTGGACCTTGAATAACCATTATTTTCATATTGAACCTTTTTTAATTATATAATACATTTAGATACTAATTTTATCTAAAAAAAGTATAATCTACTTTAAATTTGATTTAAAATTTTCTTTACAACTTCAACTGGATTTTCAGACTGATATATGGGACGACCAACTACAATAAAATCTACTTTAGCATTTTTAGCAAACTGTATATCTGCAACTCTTTTTTGATCTCCAACTTCCTCACCAAATGGTCTAATACCTGGAGTTAATGTCATAAATTGATTATCTGTAATATTTTTAATATCTTTACTCTCAAATGCACTACATACAACACCATCTAATCCACTTTCCATAGCTTCTTTAGCAAATTGATTTGCTTTTTTAGTTATATCATCTTCATAAATAGCTTTAAATTCAGATTCATCAAATGATGTCAAAGCAGTCACAGCTAAAACAATAGGTCTTGTTTCATATTTATCCAATCTTTTCATAACAGTTTGCATAGCCCTACTTCCAGAAGAAGCATGAATATTAAACATATCAACACCAAGTCCCATTATAGATTCAGCAGCATCTGCCATTGTATTTGGAATATCATAAAGCTTCAAATCTAAAAAAATTTTAAAATTTTGATTAATATTTTTAATCTCTTTTAAAAATACTTCACCATCTCTTATAAAAGTTCTTAAACCAACTTTTAACCAAACATTGTAATCTTTTACATTACGTACAAGTTCTAAATTTTCTTTTGCTGTCGGTAAATCCAAAGCTATACATAGTTCCATATTTAAATCTCTTTTTAATTATTTTTGGATAATTATATCATACACTATCTTATCTGCTTTATCATATAGAAATAATTTGGATTATTTATCTTAAAAAAAGGTTCTACTATAGCATTTTGATAACCCTGAGAAGAAGTTACAGAAACAACTCTACCAACTTTCAAGCCTTTAAAAAATATTTTATCTAGTCCAGAAGTAGTTACAACATCATCCTCTTTTATTTTAAACCATGCTGGTATAAATTTTACAACTAAATATTCAGAATTATTTCCATGTGCTATTCCAGGAGCTTTATTTTCACCTATTTGAACAGCATAAGCACTTTTAATATCTTTATTTAGTAAAGCTAATGGTTTATTATTTTGTGATATTACGATTCCAGCAACTAACTCTTTATATGTTAGTCCGTATATTTTAGATGCATTATAATCTTTAACTTCAAGCCATATTCTATTTAAATCAGCAAATTTTTGATAAGAGATAGCCCTAACTAATTCAACATCTGGATTTACTTTTAAATTTGAATGTGTTTGAGAAAAAAGATCATTTAATTCAGAAGCAAGTTCTTGCATTATAAGATGATTCTTTTCATATTTTTGCAATTTATCTTCTAGCTCAGATATTCTTTTAGCTTGAAAAGTATGCTCTTGAAACTTTGTTTCAACATATTCACTAAAATTACGAAAATTTATCTTAATTGTATTTAAAGCATTTATAATTGGAGTTTGTACTACATTAGAGTAGTACAAACTACCAAAAAATAAAACTATAAAAATCAGTAAAAAGCTATAAAGCCCTCTATTCATGTTCAAAAAGTTCTTGTAATAAATCTATTTCTTCAAGTGCTCTACCTGTACCACGAGCAACAGCTAAAAGAGGTTCATCTGCAACAAAAACAGGTATCTTAACTAGATCAGATAAATACTTATCTAATTGACGAATCAATGCTCCACCACCAGTAAGAATAATACCATGATTAACAATATCTCCTGCTAAATCAGGTGGCATATGTTCTAATACATCACGAAGTGCTTCTGCTATTTCTCTTAATGGCTCTGCCATAGCTTCCCTTGCATCCTCACTTGTTAATTCAACAGAGTTTAAAAGACCTTCAACTTGGTCACGACCTGTTACAGTCATAAATAACTCTTCATTTAATTCTGTAGCTGTACCAATAGCAATCTTAATCTCTTCAGCCACTCTTTCACCTATAAGAAGATTATACTTTTTTCTTATATAATTTATAATTCCATGATCTATTTTATCTCCAGCTGTACGAATAGACTTAGATAAAACCAAACCACCTAAAGAAACAACACCTATCTCTGTAGTACCACCACCAATATCTACGACAAGATTTCCTTGTGGCTCTCGTATCTCAATCCCAGCACCAATAGCTGCAGCCATAGGCTCTTCTATAAGGTAAACTTCTCTTGCCCCTGCACTTAAAGCTGATTCTCTAACTGCTTTTCTTTCAACCTGAGTAAGTCCATAAGGTACACAAATAATTATACGAGGAGATATTAAAGATGAACGACCATGAGCTTTTTCTATAAACTTTCTTATCATCTTTTCTGTCATATCAAAATCTGCTATAACACCATCCCTCATAGGGCGAATTGCTTTAATATTACCAGGAGTTTTACCAACCATATCTTTTGCTTCTCTACCAACAGCCAACACACTTTGATGCCCATATCTCTCAGTTTTTACAGCGACAACTGATGGTTCATTAATCACTATCCCTTTACCCTTAGCTATTACTATGGTGTTTGCAGTTCCCAAATCTATTGATAAATCATTTGAAAAAAGCCCTATAATTTTATTGAAGATCATATCGTTTTCTTACCTTATGCAGTTTTTTTTATTTGTTTTTTTATATAGATTGGCTTAGCACCATTTTCTATAACATCTTTAGTTATAATAACCTCATAACCTTCATATTCTGGAAGTTCATACATAATATCAATCATACTCTCTTCTAAAATTGCACGAAGTCCTCTTGCTCCTGTTTTTCTTTTTATTGATTTAATAGCTATTGCACGAAGAGCTTCTTCTTCAAATGACAATTCAACATTATCTATAGAAAAAAGTTTTTTATACTGCTTTACAAGTGAATTTTTCGGTTCAGTTAAAATACGAACCATATCATCTTCTGTTATTTCATTCAAAGAAGCAATAATGGGTAAACGACCAACAAGTTCTGGAATAAGTCCATAAGAAACCAAATCATCAGGTTCAACCATATCGTAAGTAGTTTCTTGCTCTTTTTTTGTTTTTTTATCTTGGCCAAAACCCAAAACATTTTTACCCTGCTTTTTCTTTAAAATCTCATCAAGACCATCAAAAGCACCACCACAAATAAATAATATACCAGCAGTATTTATAGAAGTAAACTCTTGATTTGGATGTTTTCTCCCACCTTTTGGTGGGATATTTACATCTGCTCCCTCTATAATCTTAAGTAATGCTTGTTGAACACCCTCACCTGAAACATCACGAGTTATAGAGCGATTTTCACTCATACGAGAAACTTTATCTACCTCATCTATAAAAACAATACCCTGTTCTGCTCTTTTTATATCTCCATCTGCTGCTTGAATAAGTTTTGTTAAGATATTTTCAACATCTTCACCAACATAACCAGCTTCAGTAAGACTTGTAGCATCTGCTATAGCAATAGGTACATTCAACACTCTTGCAATAGTTTGAGCCATAAGTGTTTTACCGCTACCAGTTGGACCTATAAGTAAAACATTTGATTTCGCAATCTCTGTATCATCATCTTCAATATCATTAACTTTGAAAATTCGTTTATAGTGGTTATATACAGCCACACTGATAAGTTTTCTGGCTCTTTCTTGCCCTATAACATAATCACCTAAAAAGTTATACAACTCTTTTGGAGTCATTAAATTATCAACAGCTTCAACAAGTTTTGAATCACTTTTTGATGATGGATTTTCATCTCCAAACATAAGTTTATAAGCTGAAAAAATACAGTTTTTACATATATAAATACCATTACCTGCTATTAATGGATTCTGCTCATTTTCAGTTGCATTACAGAAGCTACATTGTCTATTTATCATTTTAAAATATTCCTAAATTATTATTTTTTTCTATCATAGGGGATTCCCCTTTTTGTTTTTAAAACAAAGTTACAAAGGTCTTCTACAAAATGATTTTTAGTATTTTCCAATAATTCACTTGCTTTATCTTTAAGAGGTTGACCAGATTCAAACAACTCTCTATATGCTACTTTTAATGCATCTATGTCTGTTCTGTCTAAATTTCTTCTAAGCCCAGTTAAATTTAGTCCTCTCAGTGATGCACGGTTACCCTCTGCCATACAAAAAGGTGGAATATCTTGGGCTAAAGCACTCGCTCCTCCAATCATAGCATAATTACCAATATGAACAAATTGATGAATAGGAGTCATTCCGCCTATCACTACATAATCACCAAGTTCAACATGACCAGCTAAAGTAGCTGCATTTGCCAATATACAATGATTACCAATAATTACATCATGACCTAAATGAACATAACCCATAAAAAGATTATGATTACCAACAATCGTTTTGCCACCACCACCATGTGTACCTGGATTAAAAAGTGTAAATTCTCTTATAGTATTATTATCACCTATAATTAATTCTACATCTTCCCCATTAAATTTTAAATCTTGTGGTATAGAGCCAATAACAGCATGAGAAAATATATGATTATTTTTACCAATAATAGTTTTACCATACACACAACTACCTTGGTCTATAATTGTTCCATCTCCAATAACAGCTTGAGATGATATAAAACAAAAAGGTGCAATCGTTACATCATTACCGATAACTGCACCATCTTCTACAACAGCAAGTGAAGATATATTACTCATAATATAGACTACTTATCAACTATCATAGCTTTTAATTCAGCTTCTGAAACAAGTTTATCATCTACAAATGCTTCACCTTTTAACATCCAGATAGCACCTTTATTTTTAATAACAGATAGACGATATTCTAATCTATCTCCAGGTTTCACAGGAGAACGAAATTTAGCTTTATCTATACTCATAAAATAAACAACTTTTTGAGCAGCTTCTTCTTCTGTCATATCTCCCATACTTTTAAATGCTAAAATTCCACCAGCTTGAGCCATACCTTCTAGTATCATAACACCAGGATATATTGGGTGTCCAGGAAAATGTCCTTGAAAAACATTATCACCTATAGTGATATTTTTAAATCCAACTAAACTTTCGCCCTCTTTTATTTCAGTAACGCGATCAAGTAGTAAAAAAGGATAACGGTGAGGTATAATTTTTTGTATTTCAACAACATCCATAGTCATAATATATTAGCCTTGTTAAATATTTTTTCCCATTTTACCAAAATTATTATTATAAAATGATTAGTCTTTCTTTTGTATCATCGTAAGTGACAGCTTCTAAGAATATTGTTAACTTTATATCTACTAAAATAGATTCTACAACTATAATTGGACTTAAATCATATTTAGATAATAAAAGTTCTTCTCTTAGTTTCAACTCATCATCTATAGAAACAGGTGAAAATATTAATTCATTTATAGTTTTAAAATTAGTACCCATTTTAGAATTGTATAAATTTAAGGTTATAAATGAAATTTCATTACGATTTAAATAATAAATGCCATTATTATCAAATTCTATCCTTCCTTGAGCTTTTTTATTTGGTAATGTAGAATAAAAAATTGCATGTGCTGGAATAACCTCTTTTTTACCTTTTACAAGTTTAAAATTAAACTGTCTATAATTTAAAAATTTATGTTTTAATATTTTATAAAATATTTTTTTTTCATCTAACAAAATTCTATTTTTATAAAATTCTATTCTTTCTTCTATTGAAGCTGGTAATATTGAATTTGATATTGGAGAAAACATCTCATCCATTAGACGTTTTTGTTCTTTACGTTGCATACTAAGACCATATATGCATCCACAATAATCTTGTCGATAAAGTTGTTCCTCTTTTGTTACACGACTTTGATCTTGAGTACCACCATTAGAACGGTAATCAACTGCAATAAACTCAACACCATACTTTTCAAAAAACAATTCTCCACTTTTTTTTAATTGTTCTTGTGATTTTAATGGACTTACTAATAAAGTTGTTGTAAAAGTCTTTTCCCCAATTTCTAATGCCTTATGTGCTGAAACTTTGAATCTTTTATCAAAACACACTTCACATCTTTTACCCTTTTCTGGTTCATTCTCTAATCCAGATACAACATTCAACCAAGCTTCGTAATCATAATCACCTTCAATTAATTCAATTCCCAATTTTTTACATGAATGCTCAACATCTAAAAATCTTAATTTATATTCAGAATAAGGATGAATATTTGGATCGTAAAAGAAACCTATCAGTTTTTCATTTGGAAAATCTTGTTTTAACTTCTGTAAAAAAAAATGACTATCTACACTACAACATATATGTACTAACATTCAACTTCCTAGATTAATTATAATTATAATTATAGTCTCTATTATCTTAATTTTATAGATTAATTGTTATAATACTTATATATTTAAGAAAAAGAGAATTTATGAAATTTCCACTTGTTAAAGATATCGCTAGTACATCTATCATACATATAAGTATAAGTTGTTCTGTAAAAGAAGCTCTCAATTTGATGTTAAAAGAAAACCATAGAAATGCCATAGTTATAGATGGTGATCAGTTTAAAATTTTAACCGTAGTAGATATATTAAATCTAAAAAAAAACAAACATAATATAGACACAAAATTAAGTAATGTAAATCTAGCAAAAATACCCACAATAAATAAAAACAAAAATGTTTTAGACACTATAGAATACTTAAACAATCCTATAGAACATATATGTATTTTAAATGAAGATAATAGTTTATATGGACTTATCACGCATACAGATATTATTAGCAATATAGATCCAGATACACTTATGGATAATTATAGACTATCTAGTTTTTTAAAATATGGTAGAAGAATGAAACTTGCAAGTAAAGATATTCAAACTTTTAAATTATTAGAAGAGATGATAAATGAAACTAATGACAATGTAATCATTGTTGATAAGCTAAAACCTATAGGGATACTAACAACTAAAGATATTATGAAAATACTAAATAATGACAGTGATTTATCATTAGCTGTTGAAAATTATATGTCATCACCTGTTGATACTATAAAGAAAAATTCATCTATAAAAGAAGCATTGGATTTTCTAAAAAAGAAACATTATAAAAGGGTGATTGTTGTAGAAGAAAGTGGAAATATATATGGGATAGTATCACAGAAAGAACTTATTTCACTATCTTATTCTAGATGGACAAATTTGATGAAAGAGCATCAAGAAGAACTAAATGAAATAAATACTATTTTAAAAAATAAAAATAAAGAGTTTGAAACATTAGCTTCTACTGATTCATTAACAGGTTTATACAATAGATACAAATTTTCAGAACTTTATATAACATCTTACAAATCTATGGTACAAAGACATAATAATATGTCCCTAATACTTTTAGATATAGATTTTTTTAAAAAAGTAAATGATACATTTGGACATAATCGTGGAGATCAAGTATTAATACAAATTTCACATACACTATTGAGAACTCTTAGAAATATAGATATTATATGTAGATGGGGTGGAGAAGAATTTGTTGCCCTATTACCTACTGCACCATTGGATATAGCTAAAAATATAGCTGAAAAAATTAGAACTAATATAGAACAATTAACTATCGATGTTGTTGGTAAAGTTAGTGCAAGTTTTGGTGTTGCTGAAGTGAAAGAAGGAGAAAAAATGGAAGATGTTATAGATAGAGCTGATAAAGCACTTTATCTTGCTAAAGAAAGTGGTAGAAATTGTGTTAGAACAGAAACTCAGATATAAAGATAAGAAAAAAATCTTATCTTTATTCTAAAATTTCTTTACTCTTTAGTCTCTACAACTTTTATAGATTTTATATCATCTTGACCTTGTATCTGAGAAAGAACTTCAAAACTAGCTTCATCATCCTCTTCTATAGCACCAAAAACAGTATGAACACCATCTAAGTGTGGAGTATCAACAAAAGTGATAAAAAACTGACTTCCACCAGTATTTGGTCCAGCATGAGCCATAGAAAGAGTTCCTGGTCTATGAACTGAAGTATTTTTATCTGTTTCACATTTTATAGCCCAACCTGGTCCACCAGTTCCTGTTCCAGTAGGACATCCACCCTGAGCCATAAATCCAGGAATTACACGATGGAAATTAAGATTATCATAAAAACCTGTATTTGCTAAGTGTGCAAAATTTGCAACTGTATTTGGAGCTTCCTCTGGAAATAGTTTTAACCAAATATCACCTCTATTTGTAGATACTTTTGCATATTGCAGTTTTGCCAATTCATCAGCACTTAAATTATATTCTTTCAATTCTGTTCTTCCAAACATTATTACACCTTTTATTTTTTGAAATTGTACTATAATTGTAATTAACTTTTCAACATTGATTGACATACACTCAACTCTTATGATATAATTCCACTTAAAATTAAATCATTTTTAGGATATTAATATGGCTAAATCATTATATGAAACATTAGAAATTAGTGATAATGCGAGTGAATCTGAGATAAAAAAAGCTTACAGAAAACTTGCTCGTAAATATCATCCAGATGTAAACAAAGACAAGGATGCTGAAGATAAATTTAAAGAGATAAATTCAGCTTACGAAATATTGAGTGATAAAGAGAAAAAAGCTCAATACGATATGCATGGGGATTCCATGTTTGGTGGACAAAATTTTCATGATTTTACCCGCTCTCACAGTGGAGCAGGTTCTGCTGATCTTGATGAGATTTTAAGACAAATGTTCTCAGGTGGAGGCGGTTTTGGTGGTGGTTTTAGTAGTCAAGGTGGTTTTGGCGGAGGAAACCCTTTTGGAAGTGGTTTTGAACAGCAAAAACCAAACTTAGATATACATTCAAATGTAACTATACCTTTTAATGTTGCTATACTTGGTGGATCACACTCTGTTTCTGTAAATGGGGAAAGATTTGATATAAAAATTCCAGCTGGTGTAAATACTGGTGAAAAAATGAGAGTAAAAGGAAAAGGTCATGCTCAAGGTGGAGTAGCTGGAGATCTATTTTTAAAGATAACAGTTGCTGATAATCCAGAGTATGAAAGAGATGGTAATGACCTTATCAAAAAATTTGACATACCATTATATACTGCTTTATTTGGACAAAAAGTTAGTATTCAAACTCTTGAAAAAGAGATAAAACTAAAAGTACCTAAAAATACAAAAAATGGTCAAAGCTTCCGTGTTAAAGGTATGGGTGCTATGGATAGAAAAACAAAAACAAGAGGAGATCTTTATTTAAAAGCAAATATTGTATTACCAAATATTGATAATTTAGATGAAGATTTAGTTCAAATGATGAAAGAAAAACTTCCAAAGGAGTAAAATATGCATCACCAATACGATGAACCTGTTTATCTAATAAGTGTTGTCTCTAAGATTTTGGATATTCATCCACAAACATTAAGACAATATGAAAGAGAAAACCTTATAACTCCTGCCCGTTCAAGTGGTAGGATTAGAATGTATTCTCAAAGAGATATAGATAAAATTAAACTGATACTTCGTCTAACTAGAGAATTAGGTGTTAATTTAGCTGGTGTAGATATTATCTTAAGACTTAAAGACAATGTAGATGAGATGGAAGATAATATAGCAGAATTAAGGCATGAACTAGCAAAAGCAAAAAACAATCATTCAGTATCACCAAACAGAGCTTTGGTAACTAAAAGAAGTACTTATGATATGATAATTTTTGAGAATTAATTTTTTAAGTAGAGGCTTTAAGCCTCTACTTTAGTCATTATATTAGTGACTTTTACTAACAACTACTAACATTTTAATATTAATAATTGCAAATCTAATAGCTTGCCAAATAATACAAGTTCTCATTTTTTTAGCAAAAATACCTGGCATCATTGTCAAAGTAAATTGTTCATGTTTTTGAAAGTTCATTTCTTCTTTTTTCATAATAATAGTCCTTATTTTATTTTTATTCTGGAATCAGAGTCCAACCTGGATTAAGTTTAGCTTTATACATAAACATAAAATGCAATATATGTTTAATCCAGTGTCCAGCAAGACCAATCTCACCAAATGTGTATTCTGTATCACGACCAGTGCTTGGATATTTCTCAAAGTCAGGAACAACTGGGTAAACAGTCATAGCTGCAGCTGTACCACTAAATACACCTTTACCAGCAGAAGCAACACAAGCCGCACCCATTTCAGCCATAGAAGCCTCATGCAATTTAGCATCTTCACCTTTTGTAATCATATCACAAATAGAGTGAGCAACAGCCTTACCAATAATACCTGAAGGCATACCAGTTCTTGGTGGAGTTGGATTAATAGGTGTTCCATTTGGAGAACTCATAGGCTTAGATATAATATGTGGTGGTGCAAAAGCAATACCAGCAGCAAACATATTTTTATAATCTGGATTTTGATAAGTTCTAGGCCAATCAGATGCTTTCCAGTTTTCATAAGAACCTGCATTATAGTTAGCATCAACTTTCATAAATCCATTTGGAGCGAAAACTTTTGAAGTTATATCTTCACCAGCTTTATCATAAGCTTTTAAACCAACACCAGCAAATGGTGGGATAAGCATAGCAAAATCGAATTCTTCTTCACCAGTAGAACCATCTAGTAGTTCATAAGCAAGTTTACCTTTTTCAACTTTAGAAACATGAGCACCTATTAACCACTCAATATCTCTTTCTGCATATAAAGATTCAGCAAAAAGTTTAGATGAAACTACATATCCACCAACTTTCATATGAAGTCCACCCATACCAAAATCACCTAAGAAAGACTCATTAGATATCCATTTCATATCTGCCATATCTCTAACACCAGCTTTGTTAAGTTCATGTTCAATATTGAAAATATACTCAAATGCAGCACCCTGACAAGTACACATACCATGACCAGTACCGATTAAGAATTTTTGACGATTTCCAGCTTTCATAGCTTCGATACATTTTTCTAATTCGTGAGATGCATGAACTGCATGATCTGCTGTACAAACTGAAACAGTATTTTCACCCATTTGACCGTTACCATCTCCAAGACCTGGAGTAGCATCAAAATTAAGTTTAGGACCAGTAGCATTTACTAAATAATCATATTCTATAGTTTCAACTTGACCAACTCTATCAGCATCTGTATATTCGATAGTTACAAAAGGTTTATCACTATCAGCTTTACCCTCAGGATTGATAGAAACAGCTTTTGCTTGATGGTAAGTTATACCAGCTTTTTTATATACAGGAGCTAAATCAAAAGTAACTTCCTCTTTAGTCATCTGACCAACACCAACCCAAATATTTGATGGAATCCAGTTCCATTTACTATTTGGAGTTACAACTACAACCTCATGAGACGAACCTAACCATTTTGCAGCGAAAGTCGCTGTCGTATGACCAGCAACACCACCACCCAATACAACTAATCTTGCCATATGTATTCCTTGATAAATAATAGAGATTTAAAATCTGCTATATAATTGTTTAGTCTTAAAAAACTCTGAGAAAATTCTAACATAATTTTCGGATAAAAGTATTATTAAATTAATAATAACTTTTATATAAATTTCTTATTTTTATATAAAAGTCTTTATTTTAGGGCTTAGTATGATGTAGATTTCAATAAAATCAACTATTATAAGTTTTTATAAACTATCTTATAAGTTTTTTTATTAACTAAATGTGTAGAAACTACACACTTAGTTGTTTTATAAACATAACTTATATTAAATTTTTAGCTTTATCTATAAGATTATTTATAGAATCTTCATATATTTTAGCTTCATTTTCATCAGTTGATTCAAATCTTGTTACTAAAACTGGAGTTGTGTTTGATGCACGAACTAATCCCCACCCTTTTTCAAAGTTGATGCGAACACCATCTACATCGACTATATCTTTTATAGTTGGAAAATCTGCTGGTGGATTTTTAAGAAGCTCTTTTACTTTATCTATGATTTTAAACTTTTGCTCTTCTGTTGTTTCAACTTTTATCTCCTCAGTTGAGAAAACTTTTGGTAACTTTTCAAGTTCAGCATCTAAGTCTATTCCATCATGGATAAGCTCTAACATTCTTAAAGTTCCATAAATCGCATCATCATAACCAAAGTAACGATTTTTGAAAAATACATGACCACTAACTTCACAAGCCAAATCAGCATTTGTCTCTTTCATCTTTACTTTTAAGTTGGAATGACCCGTTTTATACATAAT
>Ga0256842_1001305_pt1 | contig 20254 bp, 13 predicted proteins | sample 4559240metaG_FD_185973 | JGI IMG/M metagenome (GOLD analysis project Ga0256842, IMG submission 185973) | Hydrothermal vent microbial communities from Guaymas Basin, Mexico - 4559-240 | ecosystem: Environmental > Aquatic > Marine > Hydrothermal vents | place: Mexico: Guaymas Basin | collected... | reverse complement strand
TCCTGCAAGAGGGTGCTTATGGGATAAATGTGATGTTACTTTTTTAGTATCTTCTTTTTTAGCCATTTTATCTTTTTTGTCTTGATTTTGCTTGTCTTTTGGATGAGTCAACGCCTCGTCCTTACGTTTATCTTCGTCTTTTGGACGAGTCAACGCCTCGTCCTTACGTTTATCTTTACTTTCTGTTTTAGTGGATTTGAGCTTACTTGCATAGAGATTTCTTCTTTTTTGGTATTTAGTTATTTTCTTTTTATTCAATTTAAGAGATAATATTTTATCTAATATATAAATTATTTTTTTGTAATTTCTATCAATTTTTAGTTCTTCTGTTTTTAGTTCTTTATCCAAGTCTCGGAGGGCTTTTTTAGAGAATTTATAAACCATTCTTGCACCAGATTTAGAAAATTTAGTACCCTCTGAAATATTAGTAAAGTCTTCCCATGCTTTCATTTTATCATAATTACTTTTATTCTTATTTTTCATGGTTTCTATAGCAATTTTTTTATATTTTTTTATATATTTCTTTTTAAAATTATTTATTTTTTGAGCATCTTGTTTTAGCTCTTTGTCTAGTTTTAGTACTGCTTTAACTTTTTCTGTATCAGATTTATCTGAATTAACTATATCTTCAAAAGCTTTGCTTGAATAGCCTAAAACTGAAACTGAAATTAATAAGAACATTAAAATTTTCATACTCCTCCATAATAATAAAACAGCATATTATAACATATCGGAGTTTTATATTCTAGATATTTTGTATGTTTTGTTTTAAATTTTAAGATTTTAGCTTAAAATTCAAGTGAAAACAGAATGTTTGAACGATTTACTCAATAGATTTATATGAAATAAAAGCTATGAAATAATAATTAAACTATTTATTACTGAGAACATGGAATTCTTTCGCATTTAAGAGAGCTTCCGTCACAAATATAACCCGAAGGACAATCACTTGAAACTGTACAGGATTTCGATTTACAAACTGTTCCCAAATTACCTACTGGAGCACATTCCATACCTGAATTACAGTCATCTTGACCATTACATGTTTTTATACAGTAGCCTGCAATACATTCAAATGGGTTATATACATCTTCGCCAGTTCCTTCATGAGGACAATCAGCTTTAACAGTGCAACCAGTACATTTACCAGCAGGAAGTGTCATTGGTGTTGAACATGAAGTATGAGTTCCACAATCATTATCATTTGCACATACAAAACCTGTATCATTTCTATCAGCACAGTATCCATTTTCACATGTAAAACCTACAGGGCAATCTGATACGGTATTAGGCTCGCATCTTCCTTCGGTATTTTCTGTATATCCATCCTCGCATGAACATGAGATTACACCATTGTTGTTATTGCAAATTGTTTTAAATGGTAAGGAAGTACATGGATTGGGTGTACAGCTATCAACACATTTACCATAAATACATGTTTTACCAGCTTCACAGGTTCCGTTTTGATTAAATTCAGAACATGCTGTTTCATTACATGGTATTCTTTTACACATACCACTTGATGAGGCATTATCTTTAATACAAACAGAGCCATGTTGGCAATCATCATCAGTGGTACATGTTGCAATTAAACACATATTTAATCTTATAGAACATCTTCCACTTGGGCAGTCAGAGTCGGAGTCACATTCATTTTTACATGTATGATATGTTTCTTCGCAAAATGTATTTGCAGGGCAATCAGAAGATGTTTGACAATTAAGACAAACACCGCCCACTACATCGGGATTGCAGGTGCTTGTTGCAGATGCATTAAACTCATGGCAGTCATCATCTGTTAAACATTGTTCGTTTGCTCTATCTCCGGATTCAACACAGTAGTCATTTAAGCAAATTAAGTCGTCTGGACAGGTATCTACAACAGTTAATTTACATTTTCCTGTTTGATTATCTAAAGTGAAACCAATGTTGCATTCACAGTGAAATCCTGTTGTTGAATCATCAACAACACATTTGTTTTTATGTAGTTCTTCATTGCATGGGAATGGGGTTGCCTCACATGGATTTCCTTCTTCGGGAAGACATTTGCCTTCTGTAAAGGTATAACCTGTATCACATTTACATTCATTGTTTATATTTGAGGCATGTTCCATACAACATAAGTTGTTGTCCATGTGTAAACCAGTGTTGCAATAACATTCTGCTTGACCATTTTGAGTACTGCATGTACTGTTTTCAGGGCATTGAACTCCAATACATTTATTGTCAACACAAACCCCCTGAACACATATTTTATTAGTATCTTCGCAATATCCGTTAAAGCCTTCAACTGTATCTTCTGTACAAACAGGAACACATTCTCCTGCTGGATTTTTTATATAGCTTTCATTGCAGACACAAGTTCCACCCTCATTATGAGAAAGTTGTTTACAGCAAATACCATTATCTTCATAGTAATCATTACTTACATCACAATTACATGTAAATTTTGTATTATCCTGAGAATCTAAAAGGCATCTTGTTTTATGTTGAGAAGTATGAGAAGTATCTAAGCATGGATTAGGGTGGCATGGATTTCCTTCATTTGTAATACATTTATCTCCTTCTGCGTGAAAATTTTCATCACATTCACAAGTAAAATAAGGAGCATCTTTTTGAGGCTTACAAACAGTTTTATTAGTTTCTGTACATGGTGAAGGGGAAATACACATATCTGCAATACAAACATTTTCAAAATTAATATAACCAGTTTTACATTCACATTTGTTGTTTACGCATTCGGAGTTTGTAGGGCAATCTTCATTTTTACAAGTTTCGGGTGTTACGCATACTCCATCGGTACAGACTTTACCATTTTCACATGTACCTGTAATATTTGTTTTGGAACATTTATTGTCTTCTTTTTTATCATTATTCTTCTCATTATCACATGATAAGAATAAAAAAGAAGTAAGTAATATAAGTAAAAACAGTTTCATTAAACCTCCTGAAAATTGTATTTTATCGTAATTTATAAAAAAATCAAGTGAAATCAATCATATTAAGATAGTAAAAAGCCATTATTTGTTTAACTATTTTTTCTTTTTCTGATGGATTTCTTTTTACTATATGATAAAAGGACTCATTTCTATCTAAGGTTTTATAGAAATCAAGTTCATCATCAAATAGTTCACCATCTTTAAATTCAAAAATAGAATTAGGGATATGTTTAATTCTTTTTTTGCCATCTCTTTTATAAAATTTTTTAATAAAATCAATACTAAATCCTTCCATGATTCCGTTATAAATCAAATATGATATTGAGTAGTCTGTTCCATATATTGTTGGAGGTATATTAAGTTTTGTATTTATTTTCTTAAATTTATAATTAAATTTTTTCCAAGTGAATATTTCAAAAAGTTTTGTTTCTAATTGTTTTGTTAATCCATATTTTAAATTTTCTAATGAAATACATTTCATTTCTCTAAGTATTTTACCTTGTGGTTTTCTAGTTTTTTTCATTAGACTTAGGGACAAGTCTCTGTCTTTGGTTGTAATAAATCTTTCTTTGACAAGTATATTACCTAAGCATTCAGATACTAAAGTTGATTTAATAAAAACAGGAATTCCGTTTTCAATATAGATAATTTTTTTTATATTATTTATTTCATCATTTATGTATAGTTCACCTTTTAAATTTAATTTATATAGTTTTGCTAATAGTTCAGGTAATGAATTCTCTAAACCAATTCTTAAATTAAACTCTCCTTCAATTTTTTTACTACTTTCTTTAAGCATTTCTATATATGCTGTAGTTACTTCTGATTTTTCTTCAAAATCTATTTGATTTAAATCTTTTTTCATTGGAGTAAAATCTGGTATTTCTTGATCTATATTTAAATCTGACAAATCAATAAAGTCATCTTCATCTTTCATTGAAGGTATATCTGAAAGAGATGGTGTATTGGGAAGAGGTGGTGTATTGGGAAGAGGTGGTGTATTGGGAATATCAAGAGGTGAGTCAAATAGATCATCATCATTTATTAATGCACCTTCTTGGTTAGAGCTTGGTGTTGGATATTCTGATTGAAAGACTTTAATTAATATTGGTTTTAAATCGGCATTAAAATCAAATGGTTTTTCAAGATAATCTAATGCTCCAAAGTTTCCTATAGCATCTTGCTTATGTTTATATCCTTTATAAAAACCACTTATCATAACAATTGGAATATCAACAAAGTCCATTGCATCTTTTAACTCTTCAACAACTTTAAATCCATTTTTTCTTGGAAGCAAAACATCAATTATAAAAAAATCTATATCATTTTCCATAAAAACTTTATTTGCAGTTTCGCCATTAGATAATTTTATGATATTAAAGCCTTCATCTTCTAAAAAGGTTGATAGTAGCTCTCTAAAGCTATCATCATCATCTATCACTAGAATTGTTTTAGTCATCTTATCCTCAATAAAACTAAGGTATTATAATATATTTAAATTATAATTTCAAGAGTTGTGTGTTTAAAATCTTGTTTATTTATCTCCAAAATTAAACAAAGTGGAAATAATGAAGTTTATTTATTTAATATTTAAAATTTATTATAATAATTCATTTAATTCTGTTCTTATATTATGTGTTTTATAAATAATAATTATGGAAAAATATGATAGAAGAAGAGAGTATACATAAATATGAGTTTGAAAGTAAGTATGGGGATTGCCTTAATGAAAGATAAATAATAAATTTAGATTTAAAGCTAAATTTACAACGGAAAATTTGCTTTGCAAAGTTGAAGTTGCTTCCAAAATAAACTAAGAATTAATTAAATTAGTATAGTATTCTGTTTTTTCTTTTAGAGTAGTTTCGTTAGTCGCTTCCACAACTAATCTTAATAAAGGTTCTGTATTTGATTTTCTAATTGAAACCCAATAGTCTGGGAAATCAGCTCTTAAACCATCTATTAAATTTATTTTAGCATTTTCATCTTTTTTAGTTAATTCAATAATATTATTTAATTTTTCTGTAGCGTCTACAACTTTAAAGTTGATTTCACCTGAACCATAATATTTCATGTATCTTTGTGTTAATTCATGAAAACTTAATAAATTACTTGAGAGTATATTTAATACTTTTATAAAAGTAAAGATAGCACTGTCAGCATAAAAGAAATCTCTAAAATAGAAGTGGCCTGCTAGTTCACCACCAAATACTGCATCATGCTCTCTTAATGTTTTTTTCATATAAGCATGACCTACCTTATTTAGGGTTGCAATACCATTATTTTTAGCAATAACCTCCTCGACAACTCGGCTACTTCTTACATCAAATATTACTTCTTTATTTCTTATTTCTTGGGGTAATAAGTGGTCTGATAAAAATGCTGTCATAATATCAGCTGGAATAATTTTTTGTGTATGATCCATAAATCCTATTCTATCACCATCTCCGTCAAACATAACTCCCAAATCAGCTTGAGTAACTTTCATTACTAGCTCTAAGTCTCTATAGTTTTCATCTTTTATAGGATTTGCTTCATGATTAGGGAAATTACCATCTAGATCAAAATGGACTTCAAGTATTTCTAAGTTTTCCACTTGATAAAATATCCTCGGAATAACATAACCAGCCATACCATTTGAGGCATCAACAACTATCTTTAAAGGTTTTTTTAGGTTTAAGTTTGAAATAATAAATCTTTCATAATTTCTTAAAATATTATCAACTCTAGTTAATTTTCCTTTATTTTTAGCATTTTCAAAATTATTTTCTAGTACTAAATTTTCAACATCTTTTAAACCACTGTCTGCTCCTACTGGAATGGCGTTTTCTCTTGAGAATTTAAAACCATTATATTCTTTAGGATTATGGCTTGCAGTAACCATAATTGCTCCATCAGCCTTGTAATAATTTGTTGCAAAATATGTTATGGGGGTAGTCACTAAATCTAAAAACTGAACATTACATCCCATATCTCTTATTCCTGCAATTAAAGAAAATGTTAATGAAAGAGATGAACCTCTCATGTCCATTCCAATAATTAATCTTTTTGCATTTAAAAATTTTACATATGCTCTACCAATATTATATGCAAGCTCCTCATTAACTTCACTAGGATATATTCCTCTCACATCATAAGCTTTAAAAACACTACCCATTTTTCCTCCTAATAATTAGATATACTATACTCTATTACGCAATAATTATAATATTTATTATTTGCTTCATCCATTGTAAATACCTCTGTTTGATCACAATTAGATCCTGCAATTTCATTATCATCTACTTCTCTATAAACGGTCATGATTTTACTAGTATCATTATCTATTTCAATCGTTTGGCATTGCTTTTGACAACTATAGTAACAAGAGTATTGATTACATGATTTTTTATCAAAAAAATCATTTTCTTGGCTAGAGCGTTCAAAACATTCAACATCTTTACAATTTTCATCTAAACAACTATATATACAGGAGTCGTAGTTACAAGAATTATTACATATTTCATCATTATCATTAATGCAAGTTGTAAATTCTTGTTCTTGGTTTTCATTTATTTTATCATGATAGCAATTTTCAATTTTTGTAATATTATCTTTATAACATGATATATCAATTTGATTATTTTGAGTACAATTTGTTATACATTGACTTCTGCATGATTTACATGTATCTGAACTAGTATTATCTTTGCATTTTTGAGTACAAAGATTTTCACAATTACAGCAACTATAAGTATTTTTTTTGTTATCCTCATTAGTGCTCTCTAGGCATTCATAAAAATAATTTGAGTCTGTTTTTGAAGAACATTTGTCTATTTGACATCTAATTTTACAATTATTATTTTGAGTAATATTTTCTTTACATGCCAAAAAATTGTTTTTACAGGTTTCTTTGCAGTTTCTTATTCCAGATGCTAAACAATCAGAACTACATTGTTGATATGTACTATTACAAAAAAAATTTTCTCTTAAACTGTAACATTCGTTATGAGCTGCTTCTATGCAATCATAAGTATTACCATCTTCTTTACAATTAGTATAACTATTTTTAAAGTTATTTAAGCACCAATCTACAAAATATATATTTTTCCAATTAATTAAAAATATTTCTTGCCTAGTTAAAGCACAGTTTGATTTTGTAACATTGGTTTCTGATAACCATCCTGATGATTCAGAACAAAAAATATAGTCATAATTGTTATAATTAATGTTAAATCTATTATTACTATTAAAATCACATTGTGAATTCTCATTGTTAATATAATCTTTGCCAATAAATATATTAGAATCACTATTTGGATTTAATTGTATTAAGGAAATTACTTCAGAAAATGTTTTGAGCATTATAAATTTTATTGTTTCTTGATAATGTTGAATATCTGAGTATTCTTTTAGTATTTTAGAGCCACATTTAACATCTGTATCTGTATTTGTATTTGTGACAAATTTTATTGTTGTATTAACTTTATCTATAGCTCCTTCTAAACCAAAATAAGCCATTAAGTATTTTATATCTTGCCAATCTCCATTTTGTCTATTCTGAGCATCTATACAATCATTGAAATTAATTTTATTTAATGAAAGAGAGCAAGCATTTTCAATATCGTTTTTATCAGTTGTTCCTTCTGTAATTTTACTATTAATAGTTTTTATAAGGCTTTGAGCATTATCTACTTCAGTACAAATTAAGTCATTATTATTGCAATCTATATTTTCTTTACAAATTTTAATTCTTTCTTCTAATATTTGGCATTGATTTTTACAAGAAGGTAATATAGCTAAAATAATAGTTATAATAAAAATATAAAATTTTATTTTGTTATTCAATTGTTAACCTCGTTTTCGTGGCTTAAATAAAATAAGATTAAATGACTTAGTTGGGTGATTTCGATATAATTATTGCTTGTATCCTTTATATTTTTATATAATAGTATAAAAAAGTTAATAATATTTTTTTTGTTGCTTAATGATTTAGATAATTCTATAAATAGACTTATAGAATTTAGTATATTAAGTTTGTTTTTGTTAATATGTTTATCTAGTTTTATTTTAAACATAGGTGAATAAATAAAAGCTTTTATTTCTTTTTTATTATAGGATATATTTTTAGGAATTAAATAATTTAAATCTATAAAAGAATGTAAATTATTTTCAATAATTTGATTAAAGATATGCTTGCCTACATAAAAATCTTCTATATTTAAATTTCTTTCAATTGTAAATTGATACTGTACTGGTTTTATTGTGTTTCTAAATGTAAAGTAGTTCAATAATGATATAGGAATATCTAAATTACTAGCTTTTATATTAAATAATATGCCCTTATAGATTTCAGTAGCTATAATTGGATCTACTCTAAGTTGATTTGGAAAATCTTTTTTATAATTTCTAGAAAAAAATCCTCTGTTAAAAATCATTGGTTGTTTTACTATTTTGGAATTAATATAATTTAAATTAAAATCTGCCTTTATTATAATAGTATATTTTTTATATTCAAAAAAATCAGAAATAAACAATAATTCATTAGATTTTGAAGAAAAAAATATTTTAGTTTGTGAAAATAAGCCATTTTTAACTTGATATATTGGAAAATTATTAAATTCTTCTGTTGTTATTGATAGTATATTTTTAAAGTATAACTCTTTCTCTTTAAAGTAAAAATTTAAAGTTGGTATAAATGCAGAAATAGTACTTTGTGAAGACTTTGCAATGAATTTAAATATTTTCTTTTGATTTTTTTCATTAAATGAGTTTATAAAAATTTGAAAGAATAATGTCTGCTCCTTGTATGTGTATGAAGATATATTAGACCACATATAATTTATCTCATTTTTAGAAAAAAATACATTTACTTCATACATTAATAAAAATCTTAAATAGGTTTTTGATGATGCTAATTCCACTACTTTTTTTAAAAACATTTCCTTATCAATCGGAAATTTCTTTTTTAATTTTTGAATTTCGATATCGTATAATGGAGAGTAGTCTATCATATATTGATATATGATACTTCTATTTTCTGTTTTAGAAATGATTGATAATAAATGTTGTAACTTTTCTGAAATTAAATTTTTAAATGAACTTAATTTTGATTCAGAAACAATAGATATATAATAATTAATTAAGTCTAAATACATAATTAAATCTTTAGATTCTATATCATTAGTAATTGTATTAAGAATTGTTGGAATAACCTCATCTTTATCAAAATTATTTTTTATGTGTTCAATTACTTCAGTCATATTGTTATCTGTTTTACTTGATAAGTATTCTGATAAATTTCTATTAATATAATTATTAAATTTTAAAAAACTTATTTTACTTTTCATCTATTAATCATCAAAAGTTTTTTTTATTTGTTCAGATGTTTGCATGTTTTTTTCTATATAAATATTATTTTTAAGCTCTTCCTCTCCTATTATTATTACTTTTTGAGCATTATTTTTGTTTGCCCACCGCATCTGGCTTTTTAATGAGCCTAGTCTATAATCTATATCAACAGTAAAATTTTTATTTCTTAGTTTATGAACTAATTCTAAAGCTTTTGAGAGGCTTTCTTTCCCTAATATAACAACGGCATAGTTAAGTGGAGTTTCTTTTATTTCTTCAGAAAGAGCAAGTATTATCCTTTCTGTTCCAATTCCAAAGCCTATTGCATCAACATTTGGCCCACCTAATTCTTTTACTAAATTATTATATCTTCCTCCACCAATTATTGTATTTTGAGAACCTAAAATACTTTCAGAAACTCTAACTTCAAATGTCGTTTTAACATAATAATCTAATCCTCTTACTATTTTTTCATCAATTTCATAATTAATATTTGAGTTTTCTAGCAAGCTGAGCAACTCATTGTTATGTGTAGAACATGACTCACAGTAAAAATTTGATATTTTAGGTGCATTTTCTGCTATTCTTTTACAACCATCTATTTTACAATCAATTATTCTCATTGGGTTAGTATCTAGTCTTCTTTGACAATCTTTACATAATTCTTCTTTGTGTGGAGTTAAATATTCAACTAATGCTTTTTTATGACTTGGTCTACAATTTTTACAACCTATGCTATTAATATAGAACTTATAATCCTTTAGTTTGATTGATTTTAGGATATCTTCAACCATTTGTATTACTTCAAAATCAGATGCTGGAGTAGATGGACCAAAAAATTCAGCTCCAATTTGATTAAATGCTCTATATCTACCTTTTTGAGGTCTTTCGTGACGATACATTTCTCCCATATAATAATATTTTGTTAGTGGTGAATTTGCATAATCTTTTGAATTAATATAGGCTCTTACAGTAGATGCTGTTCCTTCTGGTCTTAAAGAAAGTGATTTTCCATTTCTATCATTAAAGCTATACATTTCCTTTTCTACTATATCTGTGCCCTCTCCAACTCCCCTTTTAAATAGGGCAGTAAACTCTAAAACAGGGGTTCTTAGTTCTTTGTAATTATATAATTTAAATACTTTTTTTATATTATTTTCTACAAAATGCCATTTATTTATTTCGTTTGGCATAATATCTTTCATTCCTGTAATATTTTTATACATTTAGATTACTCCTCAATAAAAATCTATTTTACTTGATATTGCTTTACTCTGTCAATCTTTTTTTATATTAGTTTCACAGCTATAAAATATCTGTTACACTTAAAATTTAGCTTTTAAATCTAAATTTTGAAAAAGTAAAGCTTTGCTTTCTTTTTTTAGCATTATTTTTGTGAAAATTTTATATATATTGACAAAATCTATGTATATATAATATATTAAAATATTGTTATTTAAGGAGTATACTTTGAGTAGAATAATTAAATTTTTGATTTTATTGTCATCATTAAGCTTATTTGGCTTAGAATTATCTAAACAACCTGAGATTACAAAAGTTGGTAAGGTTTTGTATCCTAAAACAATGAAGTCTTCTAAAAAAGAAGGAAAAGTAAAATTATTTATTAATTTAACATCAAAAGGTAAGATAAAATCTTATGGTTTTTATAAATCTACGGATAAATCTTTTGAATCCTCTATAAAAAAGGGAATTTATAAATTTAAATTTTCTTCTGCAGAATATAAAGATATTCCCATTTCAGTAAAATTAATATATACATATAATTTTAAATTAGATAATTCAGCAGATAATACAAAAATTGATAAAGTGAAATCTAATAAATGGTATAAAAAAGAAAAAAAAGCCATAGATAAGCGCAGTAAGGACGAGGCGTTGACTCGTCCAAAAGACCAAGATAAGCGTAGTAAGGACGAGGCGTTGACTCGTCCAAAAGACGAAGATAAGCGTAGTAAGGACGAGGCGTTGACTCGTCCAAAAGACGAAGATAAGCGTAGTAAGGACATCAGCACCGCTGTGTCTCCTACTAAGAAGGAAATAGCTAAGAAGGAAATAGTTAAGAAGGAAATAGTTAAGAAAGAAGCACTAGTATTAACAAAAAATCCTATTTTAAAGAGATTTGTAGAGGCAAAATATCCTGAAGAATTAAGAAAACAAGAAGTTGAAGGCATTGTAACTTTATTCATTGATGTTGATGAAAATGGTAATGTAAAAAATGTTGGAGTTATAAAATCTGATAATGAAAATTTTAATAAAGCTGCTGTTGAAGCAGTTAAGAAATTTGAATTTACTCCAGCCGAATATAAAGATAAAAAAGTTCCTGTAAGAATTACCTATCAGTATAATTTTGTCATAAAAGATAAAAAAGAGGCCACAAAAGAAGAAATAAAAAAAGCAAAAGAAGAAAAAACGGCAATTATTGAAAAAGCAGATTATGAATCAATAAGAGGTGTTATTTTAGGTTATGGAAACAGAGAACCCTTGTCTTATGTTACGGTTAGGTTAATAAGTGAAACTGATGATGAATTTGAAACAGTTACAGACGAAAATGGTAAATTTCTATTTAAAAATCTAGAAAATGGGGACTATAAAATAATCATAGATCCTAAAGATAAATATTTAGGCTATGAAACTAAAGAAAATATAAAAAAAGGTAAGTTGGTTAATATTAAAATATCACTTCCACAAGATTTATTAAATCCTTATGAATTAACTGTTATAAAAAAGAAGGCTAAAAAAGAAGTAACCAAAGAAACTATTTCTGTGGAAGAAATAATGAAAATACCTGGTACGAATGGAGATGCTTTAAAAGTTGTTCAAAATTTACCTGGAGTTTCAAGAGCCGGGGGCCTTAGTGGAGCCTTAATTATCAGGGGTAATAATGGTCTTGATAGTAGGGTTTTTATAGATGGTCATTTTGTTCCAATGTTGTATCACTTTGGCGGTTTAACTTCTGTTTTTAATTCAGAATTAATACAAGATGTTTCATATTATCCAGGCAATTATTCAGCAAAGTATGGTAGAGCTTTAGGTGGAATAGTTGATGTTACTACTAAAAAGTTAAAAACGAAAAAGGATAGAAAAAATATACATGGATATCTTGATGTTGATTTGATTGATACTTCTGCAATGATTGATATCCCAATTGATGATAAATCAGCAGTTGCGGTTGCTTTTAGAAGGTCTTATATTGATACTATATTGCCTCTTATTTTACCGGATAGTATGAATGATGTGGCAAGAGCATTACCGGTTTATTATGACTGGCAACTAAAATATGATTATAATTTTTCTAAAAAGAGTCAATTAAGTTTTACTCACTTTGGTTCCAGTGATAATTTTGAGTTGTTTTTTGATAAACCTGTTGGTGACCCTGGTTTATCAGGTGAATTTTCTATGTCAACATTTTTTATTGATAATATAATTGCTTGGGACTATAAAATAAATAAAAAGATGAAATCTAAATTTTCTATGGGGTTGCAATATTTAAGTCAAAAATTTAAAATTTCTGATTTTATTGATATTAATGGACTTTCTTATATTACAACAATGAGGGAAGACTTTATCTATAAAATTAATAAAGATTTTACTTTAAATTTAGGTATGGATAATTGGCTTGCTTGGGCAACTTATGAATTTACTGTTCCTGATTCAATGCCTAATCATAATACGGGAGAAACGGGTTCTCTTAGTGATTATGGAAGAATTTATGATAAGAATTCAATGTTTTATTTTCTTCCTGCCGTTTATACTGAATTGATTTCTGAATTTGGGCAACTTAGATTGATTACTGGATTAAGATCTGATTATTCTTCAGAAAATAATAGATTAACTCTTGATCCTAGAATTAGTGCAATTTATACGCTTAATAATAAACTGTTATTTAAAGGTGGCATAGGTCAATTTCATCAACCTCCGCAAGATTATCAAACTGATAGGAAATTTGGAAACTTAGATTTAAAAAATCAATATTCTATTCAATATACTCTTGGTACAGAATATAGATTTACTGATTTTATTAATATGTCATTTGAATTATTTTATAATGATCAAAGAGATTTAGCTGTAACAAGTACTAAAAAAGTTATTATTGATGGTGAAATAGTTAATGAGAATTTTAATAATGATGGTAGAGGTCGAGCTTATGGTGCAGAGATTTTTTTAAGACATAATATGAGTAGTAAATTTTTTGGTTGGATATCATATACCATTATGAAAGCAGAAAGAAAAGACCACGATTGGGATGATTGGACTTTATTTAGATATGATCAAACACATATTTTAACAATGATAGCATCTTATAAGATAAGTAATGGTTGGCAAATTGGTACAAGATTAAGATATGTGACAGGTAGCCCTAAAACTCCTATTGTTAATTCAATATATAATGCTGATTCAACAACATATTCTCCTATATATGGAGAGCCAAATTCAGTAAGAAATGATGCATTTTTCCAATTAGATTTAAGAGTAGATAAAATATGGCAATTTGAAACATGGATGCTTTCTTTTTATTTAGATATTCAAAATGTTACAAATTATGCAAATCAAGAAGGTGTTTCATATAATTATGATTATTCTGAATCAAGTAAAGTGGAAGGGATACCATTTTTCCCATCAATAGGAATAAAAGGAGAGTTCTAATGAAATATTTTATTATTTTAACAATATTATTTATACTATTACCTTCTTGTGGTGAAGATACTAAATCAAAGGCAAATAAAGTTAATAAATTAGAAGTTTTGGCAATAAAAGTCGACAAACCTCAAGCTCATCCAGGTGATGTAATTATTGCAAATTCATTAGTTGGACATCCTGAAGATTATAGTAATGAATTTCATACTATTTGGTTTTTATGTAATCCTAGTGATAATTCAGGTTTTAAATCGTGTATGTCGGAAGATGGTATTATTGGACTTCCTACAATTGATAACAATGAGTTTCATTTTACTGTTCCTGCTGATGTGCTTTCTCAAGGAGCAAAAAATAAAAAGCTTTATATTTTGTTTACTATTTGTGAAGCTGATATGCAAAAATGTCAAGATACAATGATGAATGAAGCGGGAAATGGATTGGAAAGCGACCTTTTTAGGTTTTCATATAAAACAGTTGAAATAGTCCAAGATTCTATGCCTATTATGAATCATAATCCTAAAATAAAATCCATATATTTAAATGGAGAAGAATTAACATCAAGCGATATATCTTTAAAAGCAAGAGAAAATGATAAAGAGAATAATAAAAATGATAATATTTTTAAGGCAGAAGTTACTAGTGATTCATTTGATGAAATTAAAACTCCAAAAGGAGAAAAAGATTTTGAAAGTATAGTATTGGTATGGAAATCAACTCTTGGTGATATAAAATATTATTATACTGACCAAAAACATGATGAAAAACTTAGCGATTTAGATGAAAATCCTTTTAATACTGCATTAAAAAGTGAAGTAGATACTTACCATATTTATATAATTGCAATTGATAATCGTGGTGGTGTGGATTGGAAAGTTCTAAATATTACAAATGAAAAATAAGGAGAACTCTTGAATTATAAAACTTGGGGTATTGCTATTCTTATTGCCTCATTACTTACTGTCTTACTTATTAGTTTTACAAATACTAATGAAAGTGAATTAATTAAAACTGAATTTATTGATAATTTAACTCCAGATATTATAGACGATAATTTGGATTATAATATTTATGAATTGATAGATTACCCAACAAATAAAAGAGTAAATTTGTCAATTTATAAAGGTAAAATCTTATTTTTAAACTTTTTTGAGCCTTGGTGTCCTGCATGTAATAAGGAATTTTTTACACTTGATGCATTTGCTGAAAAATATAAGAATAGAGTTGAAATTATTTCTATTTCTTCTGGTGATGATATGGAAATGTTAAATGAATGGCATAATAAATGGAGATATAAAAATATAAAATTTTATATAGATAAATCAAACAAATTAACTCAATATTTTAAGATTCGTTCTATACCTGCAACTTATTTAGTAAATAAAAATGGAACTATAAATTATAAATTTATTGGAGATAGAAATTATTTATCAACAAGCCTATCTAATTATATTAATCTATTACTTTCTAATTAAGAATATTCTAATAAAATAATGGATAAAATGATAAAACTAGAAAATATAAATGTTAAATTTAAAGAAAAAATTGTTTTTAATGATTTTAACTTAGATATAGCTAAAGCTGAAAAGATAGTTATAACTGGAAATAGTGGAGTAGGAAAATCAACACTTTTTAACCTGTTTTTAGGTTTTATTAAGGCTGATATAGGAGATATTTATATTAATAATTTAAGTGTTAATTCCCAAAATATAGATAAAATAAGAAAACAAATATCTTATATACCACAAAATGTTAATATTCCTTTTAATAAAGCAAAAGATTTATTTAATGCACAGTTTTTGTATTCAAAAATAAATTTACCCAATATAGAAAAGATTAAAGAAATTTTTAAGGATTTTAATTTGAAGCATACTATTTTAGAACATCAAGTATCTTCTTTGTCTGGAGGGGAGAAACAACGAATACTTTTAATTTCCTCAATACTTACAAATAAAAAATTATTACTTTGGGATGAACCAACTTCTGCTTTAGACTTAAAAAATAAGGAGATTTTATTGAAATATGTAAAAAATATGGAGAATATTACTATTTTATCTATTTCTCATGATGATTTTTGGATAAATAATGCTACTAGGGTAGTAAAACTATGAAAGGCTCTGTTGATATTTCTTGGATTAATATAGCTTTTGGATATTTAATTTTAATTATTCCTTTTCTCCTGTTTTGGTATTATAAACTTAACTTAATAAAAGATTCTGTTATCGCCATAATAAGAATGACTTTACAGTTATATCTATTAGGTTTCTATTTAGAGTATATTTTTAAACTTAATAGTATTTTGGTTAATATTACATGGATAATTGTCATGATTTTTATCTCCGTTTACACTACGATTAAAAAATCAAAAGTTCATTTTAAATTTTATTTTATACCTTTATTATCTTCATTAAGTTTTGTTGTTATTTTAACTCTTTTGTATTTTATTGGTTTTATGATAGGAGTAAAATATTTTTTTAATACAAGATATTTAATACCTATAGTTGGAATATTACTAGGCAATTCTATACAAAGTAACATAATTGCTCTAAATAGCTTTAATTCTAAATTAAAAAGTGAATATAACCTATATCAATTTGCAATTGCTAATGGTGCAAGTAAATATGATGCATTGTTACCTTTTATACAACATGCTTTAAGGCAAGCTCTTAACCCTATGATTGCAATGACTGCAGTTGTTGGTTTAATTTCAATACCAGGAATGATGACAGGGCAAATATTAGGTGGTAGTTCACCAATAGTCGCAATAAAATATCAAATTATAACAATGATATCTATATTTTTTGCAAAAGCTTTAGTTATAGTTCTTACTTTAAATTTTACAAATAGATTTATTTTTGATGAGCTTGGAAATAAAAGAGTTTAGTTGCACTTAGCAGTACCTTCATCGCCTTTATAGATACAGTAAGAGCCTTGAGCATCACAATTTAGAGGAGCACATAATATTTCTTTTTCTATTTCTCTAACATTTACTCTTAATCCTGTAAGGTTTTCATCTGTACCGTTTTCTAATCCTACAATTTTCATTGTTTGGGCATTGATTATTAAATTAAAAGGAATACTTCCAGATGCATTATAATTTTCAAGTAATGGGAGACCATTATCAAATCCATTTTCGGAGGCAAATTTTCCATTATCTCCTACCACAGGGAATTCTATTGCATATTGAGTTTTCCAACTTTTAGCAAATTCATCAGGATTAGACATAACTCCATCTGCAGTATTATCATCTACAACTGTTTGAATTACAGCAATTCGTTCTTGTCCATTTGGCAATCTAGTATCTTTAAAAAATTGGCTAAGTGCAGGTGCTTCTTGTCTACATGGATCACACCAACCTGCGGATTCCACAAGAATAATTACTCTTGGATATCCAGTTTTTATAGACATACTATGTAATTTTTTTAGTGAAATTATTTTTGCATCTGTATCGGTCCATGATAAATCTTTTATTGTATTTCCTTCTTCTGTTCCATAAGGTTCAGTAGGATAATCAACGAATGATTCACATAATTTATTTTCAACATTACAAAAACTATCTCCTCTACATACTCCCGGAGTACATGCATGAACACATCTTAATAAATTAGGATTACAAACATCACCATTAGGGCATTCTATATCTGCACAACCACCAACACAATGACCAGTTGTTGTGTTACAGTGAGAGCCCTCAATACAAGAGTCTTCTGTACAGAATGTATCTGCCTTCGTTACACAAATATGACTTTCAGGGTCACAAACTTGATTATTGTTAGCACTACAATCAGAATCAGTACAATTAATATCACATAATTTAGTTGTAGTATTACAATGTAAACCATCGTTACACTGTACTTCTAAACAAGATGCAACACATTTATTTTCTGTTTCATCACAAATAAAACCTGTTTCACATCCTGTTTCTTTACATGATGTTTCACATTCTTTTGTTGTAGGATTACAAACTTCACCAATAGGTGCACAGTATTCAGGAGTGCAATCTTTTACACATAGATTTTTTTCAACAACACAATGTTTTCCTGTATCACAACCTGTTTCTGTACAAGTTTTTTCTTCTCCTGCACAAGAATACAATAATGCAGTTAAAGATAAAATCATTACTAATATTTTTTTCATTAAGCCTCCATGTTTTCTATCCAATTATAGAAAAGATAAAATTATTATGCTTTATATCATAATCTTTTATTATTTTCAATTAATGATAATTGGATAGAATAAAAATTTTAAATAAGATTAATATTTGTTAATTTAATATTTACAGTAATTTTATGATTTAAGGATTTACTAATTCACAGCGATGTGTATCAATATTACAAGTACAATCTTTTATATTTGGGTCTATTATTGTAGAGTTAGTCATGATAGGGTCAATTTGGCCATTACATTGTCCACTACAATCTGTAGGAGTATTACACCTACCTGCATTCGCTTTACATTGCCCATTATCACAATGTTCCCAATAATCACATGAACCATTACAGTTATCAATAGGGATACAATGTTCTCCATTACCTTCGTATCCTTCATTACAAGTACAAGTAAAGCTACCTGAATTGTTATTACAAGTTGCGTGTGGGTCGCAATTATCTAAACCTTCAGTACATTCATCAATATCATAACATTCTAGTGAGTCATTACTTGGTTTTGCATACCCTGGATTACAATTACAGCTTGCTTCTCCATGTATAATAGTACAGTCACCATGACCATTACAACTAACTCCAGTGCAAACAGAAGTACATATTAAGTCGTTATCAGTGTCTTCATAACCTGTTATGCAAGTACAAGTTGCTGTATTTATATCTGTTGCAGAACAAGTTCCTCTTGGTGTATCTACAGGATTAGTATTTGCTTTTGTAACATCATCATTAGGGTTATCATCAATAACAATACTACTATTATTACAACCCCAATGCCCAGTACAAGGAGAAATGCAATTAAAACCATCTGCAAAGTAGTTTTCATCACATTTACAATGAGCATTTAAGATAGTTGTTGCTTCGCAATCTCCATGTCCACTACAAGTTTTATTATCACATGGGTTTACACAGTTTAAGCTTCCATCGTCAAAATAACCATCTTCATTGCATATACAAATTGCAGTACCATTCAGGTTTCTACAATCACCATGTCCTCCACAAGTTATTCCGTCACATGGGTCTTGATCATTAACACAATTATGATTTTCGTCACAAATATTTCCTTCTCTGCAAGAAGAATCATCTTGGCATCTTCCTGGTGTTAAACTGCAGTTTCCTGTTTCTTCACAAGTTTCCCAAGCTTCACATGAGCATGCTTCACAGGTAAAGTCATTTGATTCAACAGATACAGAATCTTTAGGTTTTTTATAAAAGCCTTCTTTGCAAGTCCATTTACACTCTGGAATATCTGACCATTTATTTTTATCTTTCATCCATTTAATTTTTATGATTTCATTTTTATAATCTGAGTTTTCAATATCTGGTTTTTTACAATTAACATCTTTTTCGTTGGGTAAACATTCATTATTATTATTTTCTAAATGAAAATCTGTTTTGCAATCGCAATTTCCTGTAGCTGAATTACATTCTGAGTTTATGTCAGCAGAACAATCACTATTTGCACATAAATCTTCATCTGTGCATTCATGATTTTCATTACAAGTTTGGTTGTTACAATCAGAATCATCTTTGCATTTATCCGATTTAGTTAAGCACATACCACTTGAGCATTCTTGCCATGTTTCACAAGCAGGATCACAATCACTTGCTATTGGTTCACATTTTAGTGTTTCTTCGTTACAAGCAGTGTTTATTTCATTGTTTGAACATTCATTTCCATTAATAGTGCAATTTTCAACTTCAGGTACTTTGCATTTGTGTTCTTTATTACAAGTTTCGTTTGCTTCAGTATTGCAATCACTGTTTTGAGAACAAAATCCTTCTTTTAAGTTATCACATTTACCTGAACTAGGATTACACTCTAACCATTCATCACAGTTTTTGTTAATGCATTTATTTTCTATGCATTTGTTGTTTTGACAGCTAAGTCCATCGTTACAAGTTCCATTAGTAAAACAGTTACCGTTTAAAGTACCATTAGATGGTCCTGTCTTTTGTGAAGTATCAGCACAAGAAACAAAGTAAAGGGTAAAAAATATTAGAAATAATAAAGAGTACTTCATAGATTTCTCCATAAATAAAATAATAAAATAACTAAAAACTTTGTATAACTCATTATTAAATTTTTATCAAGTGATTTTTTTATCAGATAATTTAAATTGAATAAAAACTCCAAATATGATATTAAAGAGTTGTATTTTTAGGAGTTAAACT
>Ga0256842_1001304_pt1 | contig 20282 bp, 8 predicted proteins | sample 4559240metaG_FD_185973 | JGI IMG/M metagenome (GOLD analysis project Ga0256842, IMG submission 185973) | Hydrothermal vent microbial communities from Guaymas Basin, Mexico - 4559-240 | ecosystem: Environmental > Aquatic > Marine > Hydrothermal vents | place: Mexico: Guaymas Basin | collected... | reverse complement strand
AAACTCTTAACTCCTCTCCTTTGAATAAATCATCTATTTTATAAGGATACAAATCATAAGTTTTAACGCCACTTATTTTTAATTTAATATTTGTTAATACGGGAAATGCCACCTTATCATAAAATGCTGAAATTACAGCCTCTATTTCAGCACCAGGTTTAATATAATCACTTATTCCTCCATTTTTCGCAGAAATTTTATCTATTAAAATAGCATTTAAGTCGTCTCCTATTCCAAAAGAAAATATTTTAACTTTTTTAGTATTGTTTTTAATAGAGTTTTTCACAATTTCAGAAACTTCTGTTTCTCCAACAGTAGGACGACCATCAGTCATGAAAACTATCATATTAGGTAATTCCTTATCAGCTTGTTTTAAAGCTTCCTTTAGGGCTTCGTCTATTGCAGTACCACCACTTGCATATAAATCATCAACATATTTAAGAGCTTTTTTAATATTTTCTTCAGTTGCTAAAACGGGTGTATCTTTATAGTAATCAACTCCACTTGAAAACCTTATAATATTAAATTTATCACCTTTATTTAATCTGCCAACAACATATTTTAAAGCTTTCTTTGCATATTTCATTTTTTCACCGCTCATACTCCCTGAAGTATCTATCACGAGCAACAGATTTTTATTTTCAATTTCCTTTTTATCAACTTCAGATTTAGGAGAAATCATCATCATAAAATAACCATTTTTTTCACTTTCAGGTTTATATGCAAGGATACTCGCTCCAATATCCTTTTTGTCAACGGTATAATAAATTTCAATATCCTTGTTTAAAATTTGCTTGTTTTTCTCAAAACCAATAGTAACCTTTTTTTCTCGTTTTATAATGTCTAATTTATGGCTTGGAGAATAAACAGATTTAATAGGAACATTTGATTCTATCTTGGCAGTAAAAGTGAAATCTTCTTTTGTTGAAATAGGCTGAGTACTTTTTTGAGTAGTTGTACAACCAGTAGAAATATATCTTCTATCATATCTATAATAATAATGCCCACAATAATGATAAATTCTTTGAGTATTTACTTTCCCCATTCCCTTTAAAGGATAAGTATAAGAGTAAACATTCCCTGTTAATTTTGTTGTTTGAGTATATGTTATTTCTATCTCCATTTGTCCGTTTTTAGGAATTGGATAAACCGAAGCTTTAAACATATCATTTCCCATATATTCTATAAGCCCAGGGTCTTTCATTTGTGAAACAATTCGGTTGTAAATATTTCGTGCTTTATTCTTTTCAAGAACTCTACCTGAAACCCATTTTCCTTTCATTTTCATTCTAAAAAGAGATACATTCGCTCCTTTAGGTAAAGGAAAAACAAAAATACCTTCCATATCTGTATTATGTGGATTAATAAAAGTCTCTTTAATTATAGTTTTAGCCGCACCATTTTTGATTATAGCTTCAACTCTATGACTTTTTATTAAAAAAGGGTTGTATTGCTTATTTTTAGGAACTAAAAATCCTCTAGAAAACGCAATAGTTGCTGACAACATTGTAATTAAAACAAGTAAGTTTCTCATGATATCTCCTGATCATTAAACTAAATTTACAATACTTGATTAAATTTATCAAGTTACTATATCATTTTAGACAAAGAGTTTTCAAAAAGGTTTCATTTTTTATATTATTTCTTTAATAAGATGCTAAATTTAGCTCCATTTTCAATATTTTCTACCTTTAGTTTTCCTGCATTTTTTTTAAGTATTAAATCAGACAAGTAAAGCCCTACCCCCGTTCCTGTTTTTTTTGTTGTAAAATAAGGTTTAAAAATATTATCAATTACATCATTAGAAATACCACCAGCATTATCGGTTATACTTAAGATCATATGCTCATCATTCTCTTCCAAATTAAAAATTAATTTCCTATCTTTAATATTATTTTCTTCAAAAGCATCTATAGCATTATTTATAATATTAACTAAAACATGTTTAAATTGATTAATTATTATTTCAGTTTTTTTACTTTCATCAATATCTACAATTGTTTCCACTTTATTCTTTAATTTGCTACTTAGTAATAAGAGTGTTTTTTCTACTAGTTCTTTATAAGACACAATACTAGTAGAGTTATCTATTCTAAAAAACCTTCTAAATTCTTGCAATGTTTCAATTAAATATTTAATTTGAGAAATATGAATTTCTAGATAATCCTCAATTGTTGACTTATCAACTTTATTTTCTACATTAGTAATTTCTAATAAGTCGGTTTGCATTTTAATAATATGAATAGGCTGCAACCATTGGTGGGCAATAAAATCGATCATCTCTCCCATTGAAGCTAATTTTGATTGCTGAATTAAATATTCTTCCTTTTGCTTGTGGACAATTATTGACTTACAAGTTCTATAAAAAGTTTTCATTAAGTTATCTTGATTCATTGGTTTCATAAGAAAACTAGACACTCCAAGATCTATCATCTTAATTAATTTATCACTATCATTATAGGCAGACACAACAACTACAAATTGCTCTGGATTTATCTCTAAAATATTCTCCATCATTTCAATACCATTCATTTTAGGCATGTTAATATCAGTAATAATTAGATCAGGATAAACATTATTTTCTTCTTTATATTTTTTATATTTTAATATTCCATCCTCTCCATTTACAGCAGTTAAAATATTATTAAAAAAATCTTCAAATAAATCTGTTGTTTCATTAAGTAATCCCTCATCATCTTCAACATATAAAATATTTAAATCCTTAGAATAAGGATATACATCGTTAAAATCATACATTTTATTCCCCCTTAATCATTATTTTGAAACAAATACCATTAGCTAAATTTTTTACCAATAGTTTACCACGATGATGTTTTTCAATTATCATTTTTGACATATAAAGCCCTAATCCCGTTCCATTTTTTTCATCTTTTGTGGAAAAATATGGCTCAAAAATTTTATTAATTATAGTTTCAGGAATTCCCCCTCCATTATCTTCTATTTTTATGATATAATTACTAGCAACTTTATTAGTTGTAATTTTTATTTCTCTATTTTTAGTATTTTTTTCGATAAAATTATCCTTACTATTTTTTAAGATATTCAAAATAACTTGCATTATTTCATTTTGATAAAGAAATACTTTATCTATTGTTTTAAAATCTTTTATAATATTTATATTAAAATTAGATAGTGTTCCTTTCATTATTTCTAAAGAATTTTCAATAGGTTTAATTATAGAAATTTGTTTTTTTTCCTTATCAGGCTTTAAAAAATTACTAAAATCATCAATTGTATTAGAAAGATATCTAGTATAATAAAACAATTTATCTGATTTTTCAGATAAAAAATCTAAAAATTTATTTGTATTTTCATTTTTATCAAGTTTAAAATGATTAATCTTTATTTTATTATTTACACTTAATAATAAAGAATTTATTGATGCTAATGGTTGCCTCCATTGATGAGCAATCATAGATAACATTTCTCCCATCTGAGCCTTTTTGGTTTGTTCAAAAACAAAACTTTCCTTTTCTCTATTCTTTTCTATTTCTTCTTCAAGTTCAATTAATGTTTCTGTTAATAAATTTGATAGAGCAATAAACCTATTGCTTTCTTTTTCATTAACTACATTTATAAATTCAATATTGTCATCAAAATCTTTTTTATTTTCACTTAAAGAAAGAATAGTCATAGTTTGATTCAATAATTCAGCATTATTTTCTTTATTTGAAAAAAATTCACCATAAGTAAAAAAACCACTAGTACTGTTAATTTTCTGAAAAGGACTTATTTCCTTTTCAATATCTCCCCCCATTATACTTTTTCTTGCTATACAAGAATATATAAAAATAGATTCACTACTTACTTTGGATACATTATGATATACATTATTTCTTTTTTCATTTAAAAAATTTATATCTCTATATGCAAATGATATTTTATCTCCTTCATTTAAATTTCCTGCAAAAACAAAAGAATCATCATCATTTTTAAATAAAATTGTTCTTGCAATTTTCAAGCCATTTCTATGAATAACTATGGGGAATTCAAGACCAATACGAGGAAGTTGTTTTGCAATATTTTCACCTAAGTATTTTGAATAAATATCTATAACCCTTTGATTTTCTATTTCATAAGCAATATTGTTTTTAGCTTTTGTTACTTTAAGTAATTTACCAATAGTTTTCCATCCTAGAATATAATCGGTATATGCAATAAGATTATCGTTATACAATAATGCTATCACAACTCCATTTTCTAAAACTTTTTCTTCATTAAATACAATAGTTTTTTTGAATTTTTGATTATCTCCTGCTAATCCTCCTGCAATAATTAAAGACTCATCATACTTTTTAAGAGTATTTATATACAACTCTCCATTTGTTGTCATACCATTTGAAAATGTTATGCCTGCTTTAGCTTTTTTATTAACAGGAAATTTATTTATTAAATTTAATGCTGTTTTTTTACCATTTTTTTCTATTTTAGAAAAAAATGTGACTATTTCTGTTTTCTCAAATATGGAAAATGAAAATATTGTTTTATTTTCTGTTATTTTTCCATTGATAATTTCTCCAGCAGTAGTTGTTCCTATTATTTTTATATTAGGTAATAACTTTTTAATAACTATAATTAAATTTTGAATATATTCAAAATCAATAATACCAGTAAACACTTGTAATAAAACATTTTTATAGTTTAATAAATTATTTTTTGCTATAAACTCTGCTAAATCATCTTTTTCTGAATAAATGTAATTTAATGTTTTCAATTTTTACCCTACATAAAATGAAGCTATAATAACAATTGCAATTATTTATTTAAAATTCCAATAAATAAACAACAGTTCTTTCGGAACTTATAATAAAAACATTAATTATAAAAAATAATCAGCACCACAAAATTTGACATTATTAAAGTTATAACCTATAACTATTATATATTTTAAAGGAGGAGTATGCTCTACCTATTGATAACTTTTTTAGTTAATTCAAATATCATTATCAGAAAACCAGTTATCAAAGTAACACCTTATAATATTGCAAAAAAATATTTACTACCTAAAAGCCAAATCAACAAACTAAACAAAGGCAACTTACCTTCAAAAGTTGATTTATGTGATGAACTTCCTGATGTGGCAAGTCAAAATTGGCAAGGCTCTTGCGTTGCATGGGCAACAGGATATTATTATAAAACATTCCAAGAAGGCAAAGAGCATCAATGGGACTTAAATAATCCAAGCCATATTTGTTCTCCTGCTTTTGTTTATAATCAAGTAAATTCTGGAAATGATGATGGTTCTTTTCCATTAGACGCCTTTAGGCTTATAAGAACAAGTGGTTGTGCTTCACTAACAGATATGCCATATAACCCCGATGATAATGCAACATTACCAAACAAAGAGCAACAACGAAATGCATTAAAGTGGAGAGCCCAGGATTATTACTTTTTTTATGCAAATACTAATAATTTAAACTCAGGTAAACGCTCAACACCTGTTAGTGATGATACTTTAAAAGCAATGAAAGAACATTTAGCCAATGGAGATATCTTTGTAATATCAATTCCTTATTATAATGAATTAGGAAAATTAAAAACTGATTTTTATACAAAAGACCACACAAAATTATCCTATCAAGATGGTGGGCATGCACTCGTTGTATGTGGTTATGATAATAATGCAGGAAATGGTCAAGGTGGTTTTAGAGTTAAAAACTCATGGGGAACAGATTGGGGGCAAAATGGACTCGCTTACTTATCCTATGAATTTATAAAATACTTTTCACAAGAAGCATTGTTTATGAACGATAGAACTAATTATGAGCCCAAAACAATTGCCGAAATTGATTTAACCAATATTCCAAGAAGCCAAATAGCCTTTATGGTTTTGGGTGATAAAGGAACGAGCCCATTAATTGACTTTTTAAGATTTGATTTCAGAAGAGATTTTCACCAAATTATAGATTTAACAGACTTAACAGTTGATACTCCAGATAACTATTTATTTAATTTTTTAGATTTCTATGAAGATGGCAATACAGGTATCTTGGAAAATTTAAAAATACTAAACTACATAGATAACTCAATAATTAAGGATTATAGCTCACTACTACCAATTACATTGCCCGATCAAGGGGATATAGACATTATAGATGATAAATTTAAAACAATTCATTATGATAAAAATGGGTTTGATGATTCTACTATGGGAGGAAACGAAAATAAAGAAGGATATCTTGGGGTTGACATTTACTTTAGAGATGAAGGGATTATTAAAGCAATAGATTTTTTTACTCCATACAATAATACAGATGTAGAAATATATATTTACAATACTGTTGATGATTTTTTAAATAATAAGAGTGGTTATTTATACAATGAAAATATTTTTTTAAAAGATATGGGTTGGCACACCCAGAAACTTAATAGACGCTTTGAGGTAAAATCAAAAACAACTAAATTTATCATACTTAAATATAAAAATGAACATGGTAGTATTATTCCAATTGAATCATTTCCAAATCCTAATCCATACTCCTATTATTCACTTGATGGCACAAAAGTAGAAGAATTAAATTATGGTGCAAAAATTAGAGTAAGACAAAAGCTTGAAGAACTGCCAAAAGATTCTCCTACAAAAAACGATAATACAGAAAGTTCATGTAACTATTCAAATCACTCAAACAATAGTAGTTTATTGATATTATTATTAACTTTACTAGCTTTAATATTCTTAAAAAAGAAATATATAAAAAGTAAGTAGTAAAATAAACTTGAAAAAAATACATATAAATGATAGAAACAGTCTAATTTTATTTAGAGGCAATATGAAAAAATTAATTTTATTAACAATTTCCATATTTATGGTTATTTCATGTGGAAAAGCAGTAAAAAGCAATGATAACAAACTAGAAGCTCAAAACTTTAGCGTATTATCATTACTTCCAGAAAATACAGAAGCAATAATAAATGTTAAATCTATAACTTCAATCTTTAAAAACTTTAAAATTACAGAAAATTCGGTATTTGGTCAAAAATTTCAAGAAAAAGATATATCAGAAGTAAAAGATATCTTAGGGATAAATCCATTAAATATTAAAAAACTTGAAAGTATTGGAATTGATATAAATAAAAATTTAGGAATTTCATTTGATACTATACTACTTCAAGGAGATGATTTAAGTTCGTTAAATACAATAATATATCTTCCATTAAAAAACAAATCCAAATTACTATCTTATATTGACAGTAGATTTAAAAAAGGAAAACTTTCAATTAAAGAAAAAGTTGAAGTAAACTATAAAAAAGAAAAAAATTATATAAAACTTTTTGGTAATAAAAAAGATGAAGTAATTTATGTTTTTGTAAAAAATAATTATCTATTTATAATAGCAAATCCTTTTAATCCTGAATCATCTTTAAAGTTAACTAATGATATCATTGCTTCAAAAAGCTCTCTTAAAAACTCAAAAATATACAAGAATATGAATAAAGAAGTAAATAAAGGCATATATTTTTATGGAAATATAGAAAGTTTTATAAAAAACAACAAAAAAACAATATCTCAACTATTTAATGCCTCTAAAACAATGATGGATATGATAGAAACTTATCAAGCATTCTCTATGCAATTATCACTTGATACAAAAGAGTTTATATTAAATTTATCTGCAAAATTAAAATCTGGTAAAATACTTTCATTGTTAAAAGGAGTAAAATATAATAACTCTACAATATTAGGAATAAATAAAAATCCTTTATTATTATTTTCATTTGGCTTAAATGTTAATGGCTATGCTAATTTAATTAAAGATTTTGCAAAAGAATACATGCAAAGAAGATATAATTATCATAAGGAAATGACAAAAGAAAACGGTACTACAAATAATGTGGTAAAAAAAGGCAATAATTTTGATAAAACGATTAATGAAGAAATTACTAAATTAAATAAAGAATATGATTTTGATATTCAAAAGGATTTAATTGATAATTTTGATGGTAATTTTGCTTTTGCAACCTATGATGGAATGAGCATTTCAACAACAAACTATAATTCAGTAATGACAATTGGACTTAAAAATACCAAAACAATAAAAATGATTATTGATAAATTGTTAGTACATAAAAATTTTGCAAAATTAAAAGGTTTTGTAAATAAAACAGTTTATAAAAACAATACTGTTTATATCATAAATGCAATGGTTACTCAGGTTTATGTGGGCTTTAAAAATAACGAATTAATTATTGCTTCTAGTAAAGAGATGTATGATTATTCTCTTGATTCTAAAAAACAAGAGGGATTTTATAAGTTCTCTAAAAAAGATACAGTATTATCATCTTCTACTAAGTCTGATATGATATTTTATATATCATTTTTAGAAGTAATTAAAGCACTAAATAATTTTAAAGCTATGATGCCTCCAAAAGGAGTACAAAAAGCTCAAGATATACTTGAATTACTTGATTACCTCCTAATTAAAGCAAACTTAAAGGGTAATGTTGCAACAGCAAGTTATATACTAAAAACGAATTCTAATAAATTATTCTTCATTTCGTTAATTGATTATTTTTCTGCATCACAAAAGGAATCTAAAACTCAAGAAAGTAAAGTTGCTCCTGTAGAAGCAAAACCAATGAAAGAACTAGCCCCTAAAAAGTAATTAATTTACGATTATATTTCTAATTATAAAGATTTAAATTTACGACAATAAATAAATAAATTACACCGATGGAGTTAATAAACCTAAGAAAATTAAATTATTAGTTTCAATAACAATCTTTTCTATTTCGCTATCGCTATATTTACCATGTAACCAATTTTTTATATGCTGAATTCCCATGCCAACTATAGATTCTGCAACTAAGCTACTATTACAATTTCTAATAAATTTTTGTTTAATTGCATGATCTAGATAATACTGAGCTATTGAAGAAAATTGCTCAAATATATCATTAATTTCTTGCTCAAATTCTTTGTCTATGGTAGGAGCATCTCTGAAAAATAAAATCACTATTTTTTTATTCTTTTTTATTATTGGAATAATTTTCAAAAATGATTTTATTGATTTATCTTTATATTCATCAAAGGATTTTGGCATATTATTAATATTTAAATTTCCATCTGAAAACTCAAAAATCAACTCTTGTATCATTTTTTTTAATATTTCTTCAAAAACTTCTCTTTTAGATCTAAAATTTCTATAAAATGTCCCTTGTCCAAGATTTGCAAAAGCAACAATATCTGAAATATTTGTTTGATGATATCCTTTTTTTATAAAAATTTCTATTGCTGAATTTATTAAATTGTTCTTAGTCTTTATTTTTTTCTCTTCATCTAATTTTTTTCTTTTTTCACTAGGCATTAAATACCTCTCATTCTTTTTAATGAAACTTTAATTAAACTTTCTAAATCATTACTCTCAATATCTGATTTTGTTAAACTATCCATAACAAGCCTTATCTGCCTTGTAGAATAACCTAAATTATTTAATATTGAGTTTAAGTCATCTAGCAATACACTTTCACTTCCTTTTTTGCTTTTATTAGAAGCAACTATCCCTTTAAATTCTTTTTTAAATTTATCACTTAATTCTAAAATAATTCTTTCTGAAGTTTTTTTACCTATTCCTTTAACGGCAGAAAGTATATGAACTTGTTTATCTATAATCGCTGAAATTAAATCCTCTGGATTATTACCATCAAGCACTGCAAGGGCTGTTTTAGAACCAACCTTATTAACTTTTACCAACTGATTAAAAACTCTTTTTTCTTTCAATGAATCAAATCCATATAATTCAAATCCAATTTGTTCCTTAAAAAATGTTTGAATATAAAACTGATATTCACCACCCTTTTTCATATTAACAATATCTTTTTGCTTAATAAATATATCATATCCTACACCATTAACATTCAATACAATTTTATCATTATCACTATATATAAACTCACCTTTTAAATACCCAATCATAAGTCCTCATCAAAATCATATTTTACCATATTTCTATCACTTAATGCAATATCGACAAAAACAATAATTTTTTTTATTAATAGATTTTTCTCCATTTGTATTTTAAGAAATGCGGGCTAAAGCCCGCAAAATGATGATTATTTACTTAATGTTATTCAGAGATAGTAAACTCAACTCTTCTGTTCATAGAACGATTCTTCTTAAGTTTTTTGAGGAATACTTTTCTTTCTTTCAAATTATAAGATTTTTCATCGTTAGACTTCTCAATTAAAGATTTAACAGGTGCTAAAGGTTTTTCTTCTCCATAACCTTTTGCTGTTAACTTTTCTTTAGAAACCCCTTGTTTAATTAAATATTTAACCACAGATTCAGCTCTTTTTTGTGATAATTTTTTATTATTATTATCGTTTCCTAAATCATCGGTATGGCCTTCTACAATAATATTTTTAATTGACTTACTATCATTAACAATACCTGCAACCGTTTTTAATAATTTATAAGATTTAGGATTGATATCAGCAGAACCAAACTTAAAGAAAACTTTTTGTAAAATTTCAATTTTTTTAGTTTCAACATTAATTTTAACTAACTGTTTTCCTTTATCAGGGCAACCATCAGCATCTTTGTAACCATTATAAACTTCAGCTTTATTAGGGCATTTATCTTGAGTATCAAGAATACCATCTTTATCATTATCTAAGTCGGGACAACCATCTGTATCTTCAAAATCATCTTTATCTTCTGCTTTATTAGGGCATTTATCTTCAGCATCAAGAATACCATCTTTATCATTATCTAAATCAGGACAACCATCAGTATCTTCAAAACCATCTTTATCTTCTGCTTTATTAGGACACTTATCTTGAGCATCTAAAATACCATCTTTATCAGTATCTGGATCTTCATCTGGACAACCATCATCGTCTTTAATTCCATTAACTGTTTCGGCTACATCAGGACACTTATCATCTTTATCAGCTATCCCATCTTTATCATTATCTAAATCAGGACAACCATCAGTATCTTCAAAACCATCTTTATCTTCTGCTTTATTAGGACACTTATCTTGAACATCTAAAATACCATCTTTATCATCATCTAAATCAGGACAACCATCAGTATCTTCAAAACCATCTTTATCTTCTGCTTTATCAGGACACTTATCATCTTTATTTAAAATACCGTCTTTATCACAGTCATTATCTCTTTGTACATATCCTGCACCAACAAGTATTCTAAAAAGAGGTGTTCCAACTCCTGATACAAGCCCTGCTGACACTCCTCCATTTAATTTTATATTACCCAAATAATAATTTGCACTTGCAAGTAATTCCAAAGGAGTTTCTTCTTTTTTGTTAAAAGGACTTGCAACCTGAAAAGCTCCAAATAATTCAAGCACAGCTTCAATATCATCTGAGACAAAGTATTTACCACCAAGTTTAAAACCTAGTTCATCATTTAAATTTACATCATCCATTTCTGCGTCAGAAAGTTTCATCATATAACTCATATTAAACGCAAATAAAACTTTATCAAGCCTATAATTAATTAAAAATCCCGGTTGAATATTTATTCCATCTGATGAATTAAAACTTTCTTTATCTCCTGTTGGAACATAAATATTTAATTTAAATCCCATTCCTAGATTTTTAACCATCATTCCAGGTATTGCATATTTAATTCCTAATCTAATATCACCTAAGCTAAACTTACTCACATTACTTACAGATGAATCACTTGAGCTATACAAAGAAAACGGTAATACCAATCCTATTTCAAGTTTTCTGATAACACCCATGGTGAAAACAGCATCTCCGTAAAATACATTTCCAAGTAATTTTTCTTCACTTCCATCACTACCTTTTTTTACAAAAGGGTCTTTATCATAATGCAAGTATAAAAATCCACCGAAATCCAAAGGATCAAGTGTTTCACTTGTATCCGTTACAACCATTCCATTCAAGCCTATTGATGGCTTAAATCTTTGGGCATCAATCCCACCTGCATAAACAAATGATGTCACTAACAACATAATTAGTAAAAAATAAAGTCTTTTCATATAATTTTCTCCAAAATTAAATACTACACAACACAAAGAAAAAACAAGGGAGCACTCAAGAGGGACAATAACAAGGGATCCCCCTTGCTATTACCCTTCTTTTACTTACCTACTCTCTTTTTTCTAAAAATAAACAAAAACGCACCCAATAATAAAAACATTAAATAACTACCATTATTACCACTGGCATAATCACAACCGACTATTGAAGACCCAGAAAGTTCATTATTCACAACAACAGGAGTATCATCTTTAGCATCACATACATCACCTAAACCATCTTTATCTATATCAGCTTGGTCTGTATTTACAACTAGAGGACAATTATCCTTGTCATCATTTATTGTATCATTATCATCATCTTCATCACAGGCATTACCTAGTTCATCATCATCATTATTTTCCTGATTAGGGTTTGCAATTAATGGACAGTTATCTGTATCATCATTTATGGTATCATTGTCATCATCTTCATCACAGACATTACCTAGTTCATCATCATCATTATTTTCTTGATTAGGGTTTGCGATTAATGGACAGTTATCTGTATCATCATTTATATTGTCACCATCTTTATCGTTATCACAGATATCACCAATATCATCACGGTCTGTATCTAACTGGTCTGCATTTGCAACTAAGGGGCAATTATCTGTAGAATCATCTATACCATCATCATCGTCATCTGTATCACAAACATCACCAAACTCATCACCATCTGTATTTAGCTGATTAGTATTTGCAATTAATGGACAATTATCCTCTATATCTAAAACGGTATCTCCATCAATATCACCATCACAAATATCACCAAGCCCATCATTATCAGAATCTTCTTGATTTTCATTTGCAACAATTTTACAGTTATCATCATTGTCTAAAACTCCATCATTATCATCATCAGAGTCACAAACATTACCAAAACTATCACCATCAGTATCTAATTGATCTGTGTTTGGAACCAATGGACAGTTATCTTCATCATCTAAAATAGTATCACCATCTCTATCACCTCCCGCATCACTATCACAAGCATCACCAATACGATTACTATTACTATCTTCCTGAAGTGGATTAGCAATAAAAATACAGTTATCAATGTTGTTATTCACTCCATCATTATCAATATCTTCATCACATTCATCACCTAATCCATCATTATCAGTATCAATTTGTTCAGGATTTGGCATACTAACACAGTTATCCAATAAATTACCATCTACATCAAAATCATCAACTCCGTCATTGTCTGTATCTCTTACACTATCACAAATATCACCTATACCATTGTCATTAATATCTGATTGATTAAGATTTGAAGTGTAAACACAGTTATCATCATCGTTATTTACTGTATCACCATCTATGTCCTCATCACAAGCATCACCGATACCATCTAAATCAATATCTAACTGATTTGGATTATAAGCATCATTACAGTTGTCATCTACATCAAACCAACCATCATTATCACTATCATCACAGACATCACCAACGCCATCATTATCTATATCAGATTGATTATCTGCATTTGGAGTTAAATCACAATTATCATCATCATCTAAAACTCCATCATTATCATCATCAGCATCACAAACATTACCCATTCCATCATTATCTGTATCAAGCTGGTCTGTATTTGGAATTAATAAACAATTATCTTCACTGTCATTTACATTATCATTATCATCATCAGCATCACATACATCACCAAATGCGTCATTATCATTATTTGCCTGGTCTGTATTTGGTACTTGTTGACAATTATCTGTTAAATCCGGAATAGTATCACCATCTGTGTCTAAATCAGCTGGATTGTCACTATCACATACATCACCTAAACCATCATTATCTGTATCAACTTGATTTTCTGCATCATTTGGACCATTTGCAATAAATTTACAGTTATCTACATCATCATTTATAGTATCACCATCTAAATCTTCATCACAAACATCACCTAATCCATCATTATCAGTATCAATTTGGTCAACATTAGGAATATTTACACAGTTATCTACATCATTTAAAATTCCATCATTATCTACATCATTATTACCACTATCACTATCACAAGCATCACCAAATTCATCATTATCTTGATTATCCTGATTTGTATTAGGAATATAAACACAATTATCAGTATCATTAGCTACAGTATCACCGTCAAGGTCATCATCACATAAATCACCAAACGCATCTAAATCTGTATTAGTTTGTTCAGGGTTATAAACTACGGAGCAATTATCCAATATGTCTCCATTTTCATCAAGGTCATTTATACCATCATTATCATCATCAGCATCACAAGCATTACCAAGACCATCTAAGTCAGTATCAAGCTGAGAATCTTCATTATCACCGTTTGCAACAAGTGGACAATTATCATCGTTATCAACAACACCATCATTATCTGTATCATCTTCAGTACAAATATTTGGAACAGTATTACTACAAGTCCATCCAGTCTCAGGAATACAAGTATCTGTACAACCATCAAGATTATCAAGATTTCCATCATCACAAGATTCAGCAGGAGTTCTTACTCCATCACCACACTCTTCATTACACACTCTACCAAGTGCTTCTTCTTCTGTTCCAACAGGATTATGATATCCACTTTTACATGTACAGGTATAAGCTCCTTCTGTATCTTTACAAGTTGCATTAGTATCACAGTCATCTGTTTCTAAGGCACATTCATCAACATTATTTACAGTAATTGTAAAACATTGCTGAGCTTCTCCTCCATTTCCATCTTTAACAACTAAACATACAAAAAATTCACCAATTTCTGTAGGTGTTCCACTTAATAGCCCAGTATTTTCATCAATAGATAACCATGAAGGTAAAGGAGTACTATTTAAAGCACTATACACCAAAGTATCTGCAGGAATATCATCATCTTCAGCCACAACAGAATAACTATATTCATCAAATTGATTAACCGTTGTTATTGCAGTAGATGTAATATATGGCTCATCATTAATAGGTCTTACTGTAACATTAAAACTTTCTTCGACTGTTAAATTATTAGAAGTTCCAGTAACTGTAATTATTGTATTTCCATTCATTTCAGCTTGATAATCAAGTGTCAAAGTATTACCATTAATCACCGCTGTTACCAATGAAGGTTTACCACTTACAACAGTTTTTACAATTGCAGTATTTTCATTATCAACATCATCAAAAGTATTTAAAAGATTTATAATAGTATCATCAGCATCTTCATCAACCGTAACATCACTAATTGCATTTGCAACAGTTGGAGCATCATCAACAGAAATAATAGTTACAACTAAATTAAATATATTACTATTTAAGTCACCATCATTTACCATCACAGGAACAGTTAAAGTACCATTATAATTAGGTGCAGGAATAATCGTGTTACCACTAAGAGTATAATTAGCTCCAGTTTGAACACTTAGAATAAAACCATTTGAATAGTTATCATCAACATCCGTTACATTTAAATCTGAAAATAAAACAGTTCTAGTGGTATCTTCGTTAAAAGAAATTTCATTTTGACTATTAATTACTGGTGCATCATTAACAGAGTTTACCGTAACATTAAAAACTTCATTAACAGTTAAGCCATTAGATGTTCCTGTAACAGTAACAGTAGTCATACCATTTTGATTTAATTGATAATCAAGTGTTAAAGTATTACCATTAACTACTGCTGTTACCAATGAAGGATTACCACTTCTTACTGTCTTAGTAATTAAAGCATTGTCATTATCAACATCATCAAAAGTATTTGCAATGCTTATTACTGTATTTATCGCATCTTCTTGAACAATAATATTATTAATGTGATTAACAACAGTTGGAGCATCATCAACAGGAGTTACTGTTACAACAAAAGTTTCTTTAACTGTTAAACCCGCAGAAGTTGCTAAAATTACTATTGTAGCTTGTCCATATTGATTTAATTGGTAATCAAGAATTAAATCATCACCATTCATTGTTGTTGTCACTAATGAAGAGTTACTATTTGAAAATACAGTTTTTATAATTGAGTCATTATCACTGTCAATATCATCAAAAACATTTGAAAGATCTAAAACAGTATTATCAGCATCTTCTAAAACAGTAAAATCACTAATAGGATTAGCAACTGTTGGACTTTCATTTACTGGATTAATAGATATTGTTAAATTAAATATATTACTATCAGCATCTCCATCATTAACTTTAACCGGTACAGTTAAAGTACCATTCCAATCAGGATTTGGTGAAACAACATTATTTACAACAGTATAATTATTCCCAGGTAATACAGTTAAGGTAAAACCTATAGGATAAGTATCATCTGGATCAGAATCTGTAACATTTATATCTGTAAAAACAATTTCTCTGCTACTATCTTCATCAAAATCAATATTCGCAACTTGAGATACAATAACAGGAGCATCATTAACATTAATAACTTCAATTGTAAATGCTTGATCTGTTACTCCTCCGTTTCCATCACTTACTCTTAATGTTATATTATGCAACCCAACATTTGTATAATCAGGTGTTCCACTTAATACACCAGTATTTGTATCAAATGATAACCATGAAGGTAAAGAACCGACTACAGAAGGTGTTAATATATCATTAGATGCATCAACATCAGTTGCGATCAAAGTATAAGTATAAGGTTGATCTTCTAATACAGATAAAATAGGGTTTGATGTTATTATAGGTGCATCATTTAAATCTGCAACGGTTAAAGTAATTGTTGCAGTAGTATTTAATATTGGGTCACCAGGCATTCCACCATATTCAACGATATAGCTTAAACCTTGTGTTCCGTTTAAATCATTCCATGCTCCATCACTATAAAACTGAGCATAATCTTCATCACCTAAGTTATTAGGTTCCCCACTTCTCCAATTTTCATATTCTCCATTTACTACGGAACCACTAGAAGTACCCTGCCAAAATTGAGTCCCAGCTTCTGGACCAGTCATCCATCTCCAATCACCTTCTGAAGATTCATCACTTGCTCCAAGCCACCCATCTGTTGTCATTTTTGCTAAAAGAAAAGCATTTTCTTCTGCAGAGGTCACATTAAATAGATATCCTTGTAAGCCATTGTAAGTTTTTAAAGCGGCAGCATCTCTTGCTTCTGCCCATGTAAGACTTGCAGGTACATATTCATAAAGGTGACCATTACCACTAAAAGAAAGAGCAGAACCAAGTGAAAATGTTATAGTTCTATCACTAAAATCAGGTTCGTCATCAATAGTATTTTCAAAAGTAACCGATCTTAATAAATCTTCATACTCAGTAGGACTTGCATCACCTGAAAACATTAAAATACCAGTACTTGAATTCCAAGCAGGATTTACTCCAACTGGAAGTAAGTTTGCATCATAAGACAATACATCACCAGCTTTCAAGTTTTCAATTGTTACGCTAGCCCCATGTATATCACCATCAGGATCAGTAACAGTTAAGGAAGCATCTAAAATGACAGGACTATCTTCTTCTTCATAATTTGGAGTAGCATTTGCAGTTATAGAAGGAGGGTCATCTACGGCATTAATAGTTATATCAAAATCATCGGTATCGGTTAAGACACCACCAGAACCAGTAAAACCTTGATCATCAGAAAATATTTCTAAATTAGCAGGACCATTATAATCAGGGGCACCAAGAAAATATGAATTTTCTAAAGCAGCATTAATATTTGGAACAGAACCAACAAATGTCATTGTTGTATCATTTAAACCATCACCATCATCAAAAGATAAACCAGTTGTTTGTGATAATGTAAAATCACCATTTGTAACTGTAATAGTTACTTTTAAGTTATTAGCAACATCTGGATCAGAAACTGTTATAGCATTTCCATTTGCAGCAGAAAAAACTAGATTTACATCTTCAGTAGCTATTTGATTTCCTGGAATATTGTTTATTGGTGCATCATTGATTCCTCCATTTGCAATTGTTAGGTTTGCATTCTGACTACCAATATCACCAGATTTGCTCATTGCAGTATAGGTAATAAGTCTTGTTCCTATTGGAGGATAATCTGAAATATTTTGATAAGTAATTAACTTTACCAACTTTTCAAGAACAGAATCATCTATAACAGGAATAGAACTACTTATAAGTTGAATATTATCAACATAAAGAGATGCTCCTAAAACAGTTCCACCAGTGGCATCATATGAACCACATACAAACTCAAAACGATAATCTCCGTCACCAGTAGTAATAGAAACACTTGAGGTCATCCATGCTCTTGTACTACCTCTCTCTGAAAACATAGTAGTTCTTACATCATCTGCAGTATCAAAAATCTTATCAGGTCCTGCACCAATCAAAAAACCAAATACCTCATACCAATCACCACCATTCTGTGCTTTCCAATCAACAGAAAAAGTATCTCCATTTGCAGCAGAAAACACACTACTTCTGATATATGGTCCATGCATAGAATTTGCACCATCACCATTAGCGGGACTTGTACTTGGAACAGTACCATCACTAACCAACCTTAAGCCTTGAGTTCCATCACTATACTCATCTGTCCCACTAACAACATTTATTGTTGCACTACTAAGATTTTCAGTACTAATATGAACAGTTCCAGTAGTTACCCCTCCACTTTGGTCTGAAGGATTAATAGGAATCCGAAATCCATTTAAATTATTAGTTGTAGAATAAAGAGAATTAAACTGTGTCCAGTCATCTAAACCACTTTCAAAACTACCATTTTTTAAAGCCTTTAAAAATGTAATCTTTAAAACATTACCATTTTCACCATTTTCAGTACCATCAATCTGTCCAATACGATCAGCCGTAGTGCCATTTCCCAAATAAACTTGGAAACCACCATTTGCATTAACAATAGTAGAAACTTCTCCAGCAACAGTACTTGGTGTAGCAACAGTAATTAATGATAACATATCTCCAACATGTGGATTCGCAATATCAATAGTTAAATAACCATCACTATAGTCATCTCCACCTGTAAATGTAACAGAATTATCATAAATAATGGCAGGGTCTTGCTCCAAAAATGTATGGTCACTTAAATCAGTGACAACTGGCACGCCAGCCCATAAATTACCAACAGAGAATAACATTGCAATCAACAATGCCTTAAATAATTTACTCATATTCACTCCTCCAAAAATATAAAACAATAATAACTCTTCTTTACGTATTCGGCAATAAAAAAAATAAAAAAAGTTATTTTTTAGAAATTATTAATTTTTTTATTTGTATTTTAAGAAATGCGGGCTAAAGCCCGCAAAATGATGATTATTTACTTAATGTTATTCAGAGATAGTAAACTCAACTCTTCTGTTCATAGAACGATTCTTCTTAAGTTTTTTGAGGAATACTTTTCTTTCTTTCCATTTATATTGTTTTTTATTTTTAGATTTTTTAATTAACTCTTTAATTGGAGCGATAGGTTTTTCTTCACCATATCCTTTTGCAATTAATCTATCTTTAGCAATACCTTTTTTAACTAAAAACTTAACAACTGATTCAGCTCTTCTTTGTGATAATCTTTTATTTGATTTAGCTCTTCCTAAATCATCAGTATGACCTTCTACAATAACTTTTTTTATATCTGTGCTGTTTTTAATAGTTGAAGCAACGGCATTTAATAGCTTATAAGATTTTCTAGATATTCTAGCAGAACCAAACTTAAAGAAAACTTTTTGTAAAATTTCAATTTTTTTAGTTTCAACATTAATTTTAACTAACTGTTTTCCTTTATCCGGGCAACCATCTGCATCTTTATAGCCATTATAAACTTCTGCTTTATTAGGACATTTATCTTCAGCATCTGGTTTTCCGTCATTATCATTATCTAAGTCGGGACAACCATCATCATCTTCAAAACCATCTTTATCTTCTGCTTTATTAGGACATTTATCTTCAGCATCAACAATACCATCTTTATCATTATCTGTATCAGGACAACCATCTTCATCTTCAAAATTATCTTTATCTTCTGCTACATCAGGACATTTATCTACGGGATTTAAAATTCCGTCTTTATCATTATCCTTTTCAGGGCAACCATCTTCATCTTCAATTTTATTTACTAACTCAGCATCATTTGGACACTTATCTAAAGCATCTTCAATACCATCATTATCATTATCTAAGTCGGGACAACCATCTGTATCTTCAAAACCATCCTTATCTTCTGCTTTATTAGGACACTTATCTTGAGTATCAAGAATACCATCATTATCATTATCTAAATCAGGACACCCATCGGTATCTTCAAAACCATCTTTATCTTCTGCTTTTTCAGGACATTTA